>Ga0210041_1000015_pt1 | contig 263561 bp, 265 predicted proteins | sample CryGeymeta201503_FD_183973 | JGI IMG/M metagenome (GOLD analysis project Ga0210041, IMG submission 183973) | Groundwater microbial communities from Crystal Geyser aquifers in Utah, USA - Crystal Geyser metaG 2015-03 (SPAdes) (version 2) | ecosystem: Environmental > Aquatic > Deep subsurface >... | reverse complement strand
GGATAAAGCTATGTAAAATTATTTTATAGATAAAATAGATAATTCAATTAAGCAGTTGTTTCAGGTTTATTGTGGGGCTAGACAAGCGATTTTATGAATATTTTTGGGTGGACAGGAAGATGAGTAAAGTGGGGGTTAGAAAAGTAAATAAAATAATCTCGGTCTTTTTAAAAAAGCTGGCTTGTAAAAAAGCTTGGAATAAGGTAAGCTATAGTTGTTATTAACTAACAATTATATGAACAATGCCAAGTTTACGTTTTATTATCTCCTGTCTTTAGTAGCTTTGCTGTTCACGGCCATCGGCACAGGGATAATTTTGTTTCAAATTATCAATAGCGTGATTGCGGATGCTGGCACTTTTAATGGCTATACTGATGAGGCAATGCGTTTTGGTATCGCGGCGTTATTAGTGGCGGCACCTTTGTATTTCTTTACCGCGCGTGCTATTAACGATAATTTAGTTAAGGGTCTGTTATCTAAAGACGGACCAGTTCGTCGTTGGCTGACTTATTTAATTTTGTTTGCTGCTTCGGTGACAGTTTTGGGTTGGGTTATCGGTACAATCAATATGTTTTTGAGTGGCGATTTAACTATTAAATTTGCTTTGAAATTATTAACAGTTTTGGTGATTGCCGGAGTAATTTTTGGATTTTATTTGTATGATATTCGTCGTGGTTTACCGAAGGCTAAGGATTTGGGTGTGCGGTTATTTTTAGCCGGTGGCTTATTGTTAGTGATTGGCGTCTTTGTTGCTAGTTGGTTTTTTGTGGATAGCCCTAAAGAGGCACGCGCTAAAAGACTAGATAATACTACTATCAATGAGTTATTGTCGCTTAATTCTTCTATTAATGAGTATTATAGTACTAAAAAAGTTTTGCCAACGACTTTAGCGGAGGTTTTGAAATCTGGTGGATATATATCTGAAGATTATTTAAAAGATGATAATGACCAAGCTTATGAATATAAAATTATCGATGATAGAAAATATGAGTTGTGTGCCAATTTTTTAGCGGACTCTAAATTAGATAAAAACAGTGATCAATATAAATATAGCAGACCTTACCCTGAACAAAATTGGAATCATGGTATTGGTCGTACTTGTTTTGAATTAGAGGTGCCAGTTATTTCTGAGATGCCAGTGATAAAAACCATTCAATAAAAATTACTAATGCTGATTCAGTTAGAAAAATTTGAAGGTCCGTTAGCGCTCCTGCTTAAAATGATTGAGGGCGAAGAATTGGATATTACTACAATTAGCTTGGCCAAAATTGCTGACGAATACGTGGCTTATATTAAAAATCATCCAGAAATCGATCCGGAAGAAATTGCTGATTTTTTAGTGGTGGCGGCGAAGTTACTCTTGATTAAATCACGAGCTTTGTTGCCTTATTTGTATCCAGCCGAAGATAGTGAGGTGGATGATTTTGCGACACAGGTGCGGATGTATAAGGAGTATTTACGAGCTTCAAAACTGATTGAAAAATTAGTGGCCACTAATCAGCGTTCTTATTTAAGGGAGTTCAGTAAACAGTCTTGGAGTGAGGCGATACCGAAGTTTACAGCGCCTACGAGCATAACGGCGGATCGATTAAGAATGATCGCTGAAGATATCGTGGCGCGTTGGTCGCCGGCTCAAAAGCTCGACAATTCTACGCTTCATGATCATATGAATATCGAAGACAAGATTGAGCATATTCGCCAACTTTTGTCTAAGAATAGTTATTTTTATTTTAATAATTTTATCAAAAACGCTAAATCAAAAACGGAAGTGATTGTTGGGTTTTTAGCAGTCTTGGAATTAATGAAGCAACGTGATATTTTAATTGAGCAGGTGGCTCTATTCGGTGAGATTGAAGTTAAGTTAAAATAATTTATGACTTTAAACAGTTTACTAGAGGCTTTGTTATTTGTTTCGTCTAAGCCACTCACTGCCAAAAGATTAGCCGAATTAAGTGAAAGCGAAGAAACAGCTTGCGAAACGGCTTTGGTGGAATTAGAAGAATATTATAAAACAGCTGAGCGCGGTTTAATTTTAGTGAACAACCAAGGTAAATGGCAGTTAGCCAGTAATCCGGAAGCGGCAGAAATGGCGACTAAACTCGTAAAAGCCGAGGTGGCTAGCGAATTAACTCGCCCCAGCTTAGAAGCATTAACGATTATAGCTTATCGCGGACCACTGGTTAAAGCAGAATTGGATAAAATTCGTGGGGTGAATTGTGCTTTGATTTTACGCAATTTGCTATTGCGAGGTTTGATTGAAAGCAAAGAAGATAAAGCGACTAATGAGATTTTTTATAATGTGACTTTTGATTTCTTGCGTTTCTTGGGCTTAGCATCGTTAACAGAGTTGCCGGATTATGAAAGATTAAATATGGAGCCGGCACTGAGAGGAGAGAGGGAAGAAGATACGGAATAAAAATGTCAAATTTCCAATTTCCAATGTCAAAATAATGCTTTAATTATTTAAAAAATTATTTTGAAATTAAAAATTATAAAATTAAAAATTGTTATATAGCATGCCTTGGATAATCTTATTTTTGCAAATATTTCTGTTGAATTTTAATGCACTGTTGCCTAATGGTCAGCAGTCTTGGTTAATCACACAAGATGTTTCTGAAAAAACCTATGAGCTGGTTATAAAAATAGCTAGTCGTCAACTGGCGATGTGGCGACCAAATGAGGGGCAAACGCAATTGATTACGGTTATACCGCGTTCGGCACCACGTTTAAGGCCTAATGCTATAGGCTTAACGGTGGGAGCTGTAGCAGGAACGGCGATTGACGCGCTGAGTGGTGAAAAATTATTTATTCAAAAAGAAACTGAAGTTAGACCGATTGCCAGTATCACTAAATTGATGACAGCTTTGGTTTTTTTGGATCATAATCCCGGTTGGGATAAAGTCTATAAGGTGCAGGCTAGTGATCAGCGAGATGGAGGTCGAGTAAGTTTTTTTGAGGGCGATGAAGTAAAGGTGCGAGATTTATTTTCTTCGATGCTTGTCGCCTCGGACAATGCGGCAGTGGTGGCTTTAGTGCATAGCACCGGTTTGTCGTTGACAGAGTTTGTTGATAAAATGAATGAACGAGCTAAGCGATTAGGGCTGAATAATACCAGTTTTGCCGATCCAACGGGCCTAGATAATCGTAATGTATCGACGGTTTATGAGGTGACACTATTAGCTCGTGAAGCGTGGCTTAGACCAGAAATTCAGGAAACAGCACTTTTAGATAATTACAGTTTTAAAACAATGCAGGGTGATACTAGACGGATAGTCAGCACTGATAATTTGTTAGCTGATCGTGGAGATTACTTGAGAATTCAGGGAGGTAAGACGGGTTATTTGGACGCGGCTGGATATTGTTTTGTTGGACAGTTTTCTAAAGATGGACGAGTGGTGATTGGAGCGGTATTAGGGGCGCCTACTAAAGAGGCTCGATTTAGAGAGGTACGAAGAATGGCAGAATGGGTCTATAATAATTATCGGTGGGTGAATTAAGTTTATAAAGTTTTTAAAGTTCATAAAGTTCGTAAAGCTGAATGCAAAATTATGAAAAAAATTATCATTGGCAACTGGAAAATGAATTTGGGGCTCAAGGCTAGCTTGAAGCTTGCCATGGAGTATAAAAAAAATCTCAAAGGGACAAATTCTGTAGTGGTGGCCGGTCCATCAGAATTTGCTTTAGCTGATGTGGTCAATATTTTAAAAGGCTCGGGGGTGCTTTTAGCAGCTCAAAATGTTTTTTGGCAGAATGAGGGGGCTTATACCGGAGAGGTCTCAGTTAAGACTTTAGAAGAAATAGGTTGTCGTTATGTGTTGATTGGACACAGTGAGAGGCGACAATATTTAGGTGAATCTTGTCGAATAGTTAATCAAAAAATTAAAGCTGTTTTAATTTTAACTCAAAAAATTAGCCCAGTATTATGTGTAGGAGAATCTTTATCAACTAAACAGGCTGGTAAATCAAAAATATTTGTCAGTGGCCAATTACAAAGAGCTTTGGTTAATGTAAAGTCATTTGAGGCAGCACGTTTAGTAATCGCCTATGAACCAATCTGGGCGATTGGCACCGGTAAAACGGCTACCGAAAAAGATGTTTTGGAGATGCACGGGCATATCAGGGTTTGGTTGTCGAAGCGTTTTGGAGTGGTAGCTGGGAAAATACCTATTTTGTATGGTGGAAGTGTAAAAGCTACGGTAGCTATTGAATTATTGGCTACGCCTGATGTGGATGGGCTGTTAGTGGGTGGGGCTAGTTTACTAGCTTCTGAAATGAAAAAAATAGCTAATATTAAATAAAAAATATTAAAAACTTGCCTTTTTTGTTAGCCTGCTTTATAATTCTCGATTGTCAATAGTATGTTAATATTTATCGCTATTTTGTTTTTTATTAGCGGCCTAGGTTTGGTTGCTATGATTATTGGTCGCAAATTTTCTTTGCTGTCTAATATTGATATAGCACAAATTACTGCTGAAAAACAAGCTGATGTAAAAAAACGTATTATTCATGAGAAATTTAAGCGTAACTTGTTGGTGTGGAGTCGCAGAACAGAAGTTTTTTTGAAACCGATAATTGGAACTATTTACAAAGGAGGGTCTTTTTTGTATAATCGTTTAATAAACTTAAAAGATAATTATGAGCAAGTTGATCGTCAAGAAAGTGGCGATTTAAAACATACTGAAAGTTTATTAGCTGAAGCTGATGACTGTCGTCACAAAGGAGATACTGCTAAAGCTGAGTCTTTGTTGATTGAAGCTATTGGGATAGATGCTAAAAATTATAAAGCATTTCAGATGTTGGGTGAGTTATATTTAGATCGTAATAATCACCAAGAAGCTGAGGAAACATTGCAGCACGCTATTAGATTGTTGGAGCAACATAAAAAATTGAATCCAGAATTAGTAAAGGATAGTGAGTTATCTAAGGCTTATTTTTCTTTATGTGCTGTGGCTGATGTATTAAGCGATCAAGTAAAAGCCTTGTCTTCAGTACAAAAAGCTTTAGATTTAGAACCTAACAGTCCGCGTTATTTGGATAAAGCTTGTGAGATTTGTTTAAATTTAAAGAACGGCCCGGAGGCTTTAAATTATTGTCGTCGTTTGGAACGCGTTAATCCTGGAAATAAAAAATTAAAAGAAATTAAAGATAAGATTCGGGAGATGGTGAGCGGTGAACAATTGGTTTTGGAGGAATAGAAGACAGAATGTCAAATTTTAAATTTTTAAATAATGTGTTAATTTTTTAAGACATTGAGAAATTATTTGGAAATTAAAAATTAGAAATTTTGATTAGATTGGTCGCGATAGATATATTACTACTGCTTGGAGAGATCTCCGTGCTTAAGAAGATAAAACATAAAATATTGCCGTTTTAGCTCAGTGGTAGAGCACTTCCATGGTAAGGAAGGGGTCCCGGGTTCAAGCCCCGGAAACGGCTCATAAAAGAGAACTTTGTTGTTAGCAAAGTTCTTTTATTTTTTAATGAAAGTTATTTTAAAATAAGTTATTTGTTAAATTTTTGAGATTAGTGTTATACTATGTATTGATAGCGACAATTTGATTTGAATAGTATGGTTAATCAAAAAAAGTTTAATAAACTTGGTAAAAATTTTTTATTGATAACTTTGTATGGTGGGTTAATTTTAATGATTGGCGTGATATTAGCAACTAGATTTTTAAACCCAACAAATACTTGGTTATGTGATGGTGGTAAGTGGATAAAGCTTGGTAATCCAAGTTCTCCTATGCCAACATTGGGTTGTGGTCAACAAATTGTTGTGATACCACCTTCAGTGGACCAGATAAATGGTGATTTAATAATCACTAAGCCGGTGCTGAATGCGGAAGTCAGTTCGACAATTGACATTGCCGGTCAAGCTTTGGGTTCTTGGTTTTTTGAAGCGTCTTTCCCTATTAAAGCAATGACTGAAGCTGGAGAAGAAATTGGTCTTTGCGTAGCTCAGGCCGGTAGGGATTGGATGACTAATGAATTAGTGCCTTTTACTTGCCAATTAAAGTTAACTAAACTGATTAATGGTAAAGGTTTTCTGCTTTTTAAAAAAGATAATCCGTCTGGTGATTCCGTTAAAGACGCAAGTTTTAAATATCCGATAAGTTTTAAAGTCGGTGAAACGATGGGGGTTAAAACTTATTGGTTGAATGCAGAGTCGGCTAACGATTGTCAATTAGTTATCGCAACTGAAAGAACAGTTCCTAAAAGTCAAGAGCCAGCTCGTGCTGCCTTAGAAGCTTTACTTACTGGACCAAATCAAGAAGAAAGAAATACTGGTTTAAGGTCTGCTATTAACAATGGAGTAGCAATAAAGAGATTGGTTATTGTGAGTGGTGTGGCAGAAGTTGATTTTGATAAACAGATACAAGATTCAGTGAGTGGGTCTTGTCGAGTAATGGCTATTAGATCGCAAATTACTAAAACTTTAATGCAATTTGCTAGTGTTAAAAAAGTGGTGATTAGTGTGGATGGTAATGTGGAAGAAGCTTTGCAACCGTGAATAAGTTTATAAAGTTTATAAAATTAAAAATATGAATAAAATTTGGGAGCCAAAATATTTATTAATTTTAGTCGCTATATTGGCTGCGACTGGTATTTCAGTGGTGTCTATTTTGCGTGATAAAATTACTAATCAACAATATCGTCAAATCACGGTTGTAGGTAGAGGAACGGTTAGTTATCAACCAGATATGGCGACAGTGCTTTTGGGTGTACAAGTGGACAAATCAGCCAAACCAGAAGAAGCTTTAGGAGTTTTAAATAGGAAAATTACAGCTATTAAAGCAGGGTTAATGAAATTGGGTATTAAAGATGAAGCGATTGATACTCGTAATTATGTTTTAAATCAGCAATACGATTATGTTAACGGGATTCAGCAACCGGCTGGTTATAGTGCTAATCAACAGTTAGCTGTGAAGATTGATAATTTGGCGGTTAATAAGGATTTGGTAAATAAAGTGGTGGCAGCAGCTTCTGGGGCTGGAGCTAATCAAATTAGTGGCGTTAGTTTTGGTGTAAATAATTTAGAAGATTTAAAGCAACAAGCCAGGGTGTTAGCAATCGCTGATGCTAAGAATAAAGCAGTTAATTTATCACAAACAGCCGGAGTCAGTTTAACCGGAATTGCTGGTTGGTATGAAAATATGCCAGTCGATATGAATGGTTATGTTGATGGTAAGGGAGGGATGGGAGGTTCTGGCGGTATAATTAGCCCAATAATTAGTGCTGGATCTAATGAAGTGGTAATGGAAATTGGCCTATCTTATAATATTAAAGATAAGTAATTTTAGTTAAAAATATACAAAAAGTGATCTAAGAATACTTTTTAGACCACTTTTTTGACAAAATAAGCCTTTTGGGTTTAAGATGAGTTGTGTCTTGATTTTCGGGGATCGTCTAAAGGTAGGACAGTGGCCTTTGAAGCCATCAATCCTGGTTCGAGTCCAGGTCCCCGAGCTGATATTTATTACATAAATTAAAAAAATTATATGGCTAAACGTGAAACAGGAGTCGGTAAAGGTAAAAAATCACATTCTCATAAAACCGCCAAAAGATTGGAAATTAAGAAAGTGAGATTGGAAGAATTGGCTGCGAAAAGAAGTCATCGTTAAATGATAAAAATATTAAGACAAATAAACACGGAACAGAAGTAAGCTGTTTCGTGTTTATTTGTTTATTAATAAAAAAAACGATGTTTGTTTTTTTGGTGAAGCATTTAGTTTATTGCTTCTGGGAAAGATATTGATGTTTGCAGATATAAAGACAGTTATTGTTAAAAATAGAAAATTGTTATATAATATCAAAACTGGAGGTTTTGCAATTAACTTTAAACCTATGACCAAAAATTATAGAAATTTTTTGTGGTTATTGACCATTTTGGTTGTGGCTAGTTTTGGCGTTTGGCAATGGTCAAAAAAAACGGTGTCGGCTGAAGATTTACGTTTCGATGAGCAAACCTTAACTGTTCAAGCTATCGCTAAAGCAATGCCGTCAGTGGTTAGTATTAATGTTTATAATGATCAAGAAATAATTTTGGACACCAACGGTCAGGTTCAGAAAAAAATTGTTAAAACTTATCAAGGTGCTGGAACGGGTTTTTTAATTAGTGCTGATGGGTTAATTTTAACTAATAAACATGTGGTAGGAGTTGCCACCAAAACAGCTCAATATCAGGTAGTATTATCTAGTGGTTCTAAACAGAATGCTCAGTTAATTGGAATTGATCCTTTAAATGATTTGGCGGTGTTGCGTATTCTTGGTAATCAATTACCATTTTTAGAAATAGGTTCAAGTAAGATGATGCCTTTAGGCACTACAGTAATTGCCGTGGGTAATGTTTTAGGGAAATATCCAAACAGTGTATCTAAGGGGATTATTAGTGGGAAAGGGCGAGCTTTAGCGGCGGTGACAGATGGATCTAGTTTAGTAGAGGATTTAGATAATATTTTGCAGACAGATGCTAATATCAGCTCGGGGCATTCTGGTGGGCCACTAATTAATTTGAAGGGTCAGGTAGTTGGTGTCAATGTGGCAACCGATAAAGCTGGCTCGGCTGTTGGTTTTGCAATTCCAATTGATGATGCTAAGCCGATTATTAACAGTGTTATTAAACATGGTCGTGTTATTCGCACTCGTTTAGGGGTGCGTTATATTGCTTTAACCCCACAAAATGCTATTAAATTGGAAGCTATTAGAGATCGTGGAGCATTAATAATAAAGAGTGAGCCAGGTTTAATGGCCATTGCCCCTAATTCTCCAGCAGCTAAAGCTGGTTTAACTGAGGGTGATATTATTACTGAAGTTAACGGTATTGATGTGGGTGATGAAAATTCTTTATCGTCTTTAGTTCAAGAATATCAACCTGGTGATAAACTAAAACTACGAGTGGTACGCGGTTTTCAAACATTATTTATAGAAGTTATTTTAGATGAGTTTATAGCTAATTAATTAATCCGCTCGGGCGGAAGCAAACATATGAAAAAAATATTTATTGTGTTGGCCGGAGTATTAATAGCCCAGGCAGTTAGTGCTAGTATGACAACTGGTGTGATGAATGGTTTGGAACGTTATGCTTGGAGTGAAAAATTAGGTCGCTTAGATATGGCAGCTGTTGTTGTTGAGGACGCCGGGTTATCTGGTTACGCTATGGCAGGTAGTGATCGTATTGATTTTAAGACAGCTGATTTCCAGGTTAAAAATGATGGTACTGGGCGCTTATCGGGTTCAGCTCGAAGTCAGACTTACGGAGTTTTTAATTTTTCCGGAGTCCAGATTACCGTGGATGGAACTTTTCAGGGGGTGGCTGATGGTGGGGTGATTGGTGGTAAGATTATTTTTGATTGTCCTCGTAACACAGCTTGTGCCAGTGGTGCGGAAGGTAAAGCAAAAACAGATTGGCGACCAGTATCTTATCGAATTAAAAATCCGGAGGTTGCAACTCCAGTAATGATAACTCCGCAACCTCCAGTAGTTATTACTACTCCAAGTGTGAATACTTCGGCAATCACCATGCAGACGCCTAGTGATTATAAATCTTGCGATACTATTAATGATTATGTTAATTATGTAAAATGTATTGCTGCTGTGGATGCACAAAACAATCGACCGGTAGTGCCAGCGATAACTGAAAATTTTAATCAAAACTCTTCAACAACCTCAGGTAGTTCAGAGCAAGTCGCCACAAATGTTGTGAATGAAGTTGATAAGGCGGCTGAATTATGGGCGCAAGGGGAATTTGCTAAATTAGAAAATCGTTTGCCAACTAATTCTACCGGCGATAAATTAATGGTAAGTATTTTAGCTTATGGTTTAAATAAAACTCAGAAGAGAGATTTAGCTCTGGAAGCAACTGGTTTAACAAAATTTATTAAAGAATATAAGCGGACACCTCAAGATGGTCGAGATTGGAAAATTGCTAACGCTTTGGCTTATGGTAAACCGGAAGCTGGTGTGGAGATAGTTGGGACAGTTGTTAGCGGTACTTTGGCTGATTGTCAAATGGCAAAAGCCTTTACAGCTTCTTTGGGGCTTGGCGCTAAAACCAACGATGTTAAATTGTTACAATATAAATTAAAATGTTTGGGGTATTTACCGGTTGACTTTGTAGTAGTGGCTGATTTTAATGAAGCTACGGAAAAAGCTGTTAAAGATTTTCAAGTTAAGAATAAATTGATTTGTAGCGATGGAACATCTTGTGGTTATGTTGGTCCTGGAACACGTAAGGCTTTAAGCCAGGCTGTCATACCAACCACAAAATCTGAGACTGTAGCTAAAAAAACTTTAACACTAAGTATGACTATTGGTTCTAAAGGAGATGAGGTGAAGTTATTACAACAATGGTTGGATGTGGAAGCAGGAGGAGTTTTTGATAGTGCGACAGAAAAGGCGGTTAGCGCTTTTCAGGAAAAAAATAAACTAGCTTGTAATGATGGAACTTACTGTGGATATGTGGGACCGCGGACACGTAAGATGTTGAATCAAGCTTTTTCTAAATAGTTTTAACTATAATATAAATTTTTTCAACTAAATTAAAATTTGGTAATTTAATATTTTTTTGATATCAACTTTACTAAATCGTCGAGAAATCTAGCAATTTTGTCATAAAATTTACGGCACTAAGCCAGAATTCACAAAAAATTTTAATTAATTTTTAGAAGAAGATTATTAAAACATAGGTTAAAAAATAAATTAATAAAGTTTTAGAGCTTCTTCAAGGTGGGAGACTTGAGTGATTTTTAGGTTTTTAATAGTATTTTTAAAAGGTGGGGTGATAGCCGAGGTAAAGCCTAATTGGGCGGCGGCATTAAGCTTAGCTTCGAGTCTTGGGACAGGTCTAATCTCTCCAGCTAGACCAACTTCGCCAATAACTAAACAGTCGGCTGGGTAAGCCGTATCTTTAAGTGATGAAGTAATACTTAAACAAACTGGCAGGTCTAAGCCTGGATCGTTAAATTTGAAACCACCAGCAATATTAATGATGATATCGTGAGAACTTAAATTTAATTTTCCGCGTTTACCTAAGACAGCAGTGAGAACTTGTAAACGATTTAAATCAAAGCCGGCTGAGCGACGCTGTGGATAACCGAAAACGGTTTTAGCGGTTAGGGCTTGAACTTCAGTTAAAATAGCACGAGCACCTTCGGAAACAGCTGAAATAATACTTCCACTACGACTTAAACGTTCATCGCCTAAAAATAAGCCACTGGGATTGTGGATAGGTAATAATCCGGTAGAAGACATTTCAAAAATACCAACTTCGTCAGTGGAACCAAAACGATTTTTACTACTACGAAGCAAGCGATAGGTTTGGCTGGCGTCGGTTTCTAAATATAAGACGGCATCAACTAAGTGCTCTAGAGTTTTTGGTCCAGCTAATTGACCGTCTTTAGTGATGTGACCAATGATTAGTACGGCACAGTTTTTTTGTTTAGCAAAAGTTAGTAAGCGAACAGTGGCCGCTCGAATTTGATTGAGTCCGCCGGCTTCACCATTTTCTTCTGTAACTCGCATGGTCTGAATGGAGTCGATGATTAAAATATCTGGAACTTGTTGTTCTAAAGATTTTAAAATGGCTGATAAATTAGTGTTGGCAATAAAGCGTAATTTTTCTGGTTGACAATTTAAACGTCTAAGTCTTAATCCGATTTGTGCGGCTGATTCTTCCCCAGAAGCGTAGATGACTTGTTTGTCGGTAGCCCAAGCATCGGCCAGTTGAGCGACTAAAGTTGATTTACCTACGCCAGGTTCTCCACCAAGAAGTAAAAGACAGCCTGGGACTAAGCCTCCGCCTAAAACGCGATCAATCTCGATATTGCCTGATGGCCAACGCATTACGGTTTGGTTTTCGTCAATTTGTTTGCCATCGATGATGGTGGCAGAAAGCTCGTTATTACCATTTGAGGTTGTTAGGGAAATTTCTAAGACAGTACCCCATTGTCCGCATTCTGAACAACGCCCTTGCCACTTAAGGTATTGGGCGTCGCAATTGGAGCAAGCGAAAGTTGGCAGATTTTTTGACATTTAAATAAGACTTAGTCGGTGCATTTGGTTATCTCGGCTGTCCATGAAGTATAAAGCTTTTTCGGTCTCAGAGTAAAGTAAATTATTGATATTATAGTTACCGCCGATATCAATGACTTGTTTTTCACCAGTTATGGTATTGATTAAATAAAGATTATCTAAAGAATCCTTACTTAAAGACTCGATTAAGCCAGCCCCTTCAGGCAAAGAGCGGGGGACAGCACAGTAAATATTAGAGTTATCCACAAAGGTACATTTTTTGGCATAGGTATTTAAATTAAGTGGACGGTTGCTATTACCGATGTCTTCTCCTGAGGCATTGGTAATCCAGAGAGAAGGTTTATATTGATTAGCCGAAGAATAAATGCTGTACAACAGTTGACTACCAGAGGGAGACCAAAGTGGTTGAAAACCGCGGCCTTCTATATTTAAAGAACGAAAATTTTCTTTATTAAGCCCCATGAAATAGACGGTTTTGCCGTCAAAAGAGTCTCCTTCGGTGAGCATGGCTATAACTTGTCCACTAGGTGACCAACTAATAATAACTTTATCGGCGTTATTGCCAATTTTTTCTACAGATCTGGCTCCGCTACCATCGGCATTAACTATTCCAACATAGATGTTATCGGCGTTATTGCCCATACTTTTAAAGGCTAGACGATTGGAGTCTGGTGAAAATTTTATTTCTTCCCAGTGACTAGGTAGAGTAACTTGTCGGTTACTAGAAAAATCATAAATTATTTTACTGCCATCAGGGAAAGACATAACAGCTTTAGTTTTGTCAGTTGCCCAGTCAATGGTTTGAACATTAGGGAAGGTTTTGTCAACAAGCTCTTGAGTTTCTCCGCTGGTGTCTAGGCGATAAAATTTTTCGCTATAACGATCATAATATTGTAGTCCGCCATCAGGTGCTATAGTAGGATTGAGAGTGTTATTGGAACTACGCTGGGTAATTTTATTGTCTCTAATAGTTTCTGGTGTTGTAATGGTGTTATCAGTGATGTCGGTAGTGTTTTCTGTTCCGGCTGTGGGTAATTCTTCAGGATTAATAATAATATTTGGCTGCCCTCCTGTTTCAGCTGTTGGAAAAGTAGAAGTTGAGTTGTTAGTGTCAGAGGTTGGAGGAACGGTGGTGGAAGAGGGTTGCCACATCAATCTGTATATAAGCCAACCAACACCAAAAGCAACTAAAACAAGTAGCGCGAAAAGCACCCAGCGTTTGATATTAGTATTAAACATAAATTATTAGTCCGCTAATTGCGGTACTTCTTTACTTTTTAAAAGTGTGTTATAATTAATTTGTGCTGTGGTCTATTAACAGCTCAGATGGAATCTGTTATAATCAATATGTACAGAATAATCTCATTTAATTATTATACACTAGCAGTCGTTTTTCTGCAAAAAAATATTTAATTTATTTATGAGCTTCTTAAGCCCTTCCAATTTAAGTTATATTGGTGTTGATATTGGTAGTTCCAGTATCAAGATGGTAGAGTTAAAAAAAGTCCAGAATAAAGTAGCTTTAGTTAGTTATGGTTTTTCTGATAAATTGGCGTCGATTTATCCTGATGCCAATCGTTTAGATATTAAAGCGGTTGGTTCGGTGATAGAAAGTATTGTTCGTAAGGCTAACTTTTCTCAATCACGTAATGCAATATCTTCTTTGCCAACCTTTACGGTGTTTTCGTCTATTATAAATCTTAGTTCCAAATTATCAGATAAGGATTTGGACTCTTCTATTATTTGGGAAGCTAAAAAAGTTATTCCATTGCCACTTCAGGATATCGTTTTAGAATGGCAGAAGATTGCTAATGATGTTAAACTGAGTGATAAAACGCTGGCCACTAATAGTGCCGGGCAAAAAGTATTGCTTATCGGTGCACCTAAGAACTTGATTAAAAGTTATGCTTATACTTTTAAATCTTTAGGTTTTAATTTAGTAAGTTTAGAAACTGAAATCTTGGGATTGATTAGATCATTGATTGGCAGTGATAAAAGCACTTCTATGATGGTCCAAATTGGCGCTAGTTCCACTAATATTTTTGTGGTGGCTGGCGGAGTGCCGGTTTTAAGTCGTTCAATTGATATTGGAGGGTTAGCTATCACTAAAGCAATTTCTAAAAATTTACAAATGGATTTAGAAAAAGCGGAACAGTTTAAATATGATTTATCTGGACAATCTGAAAAAGGTTTACCGAAAATGATTATTGATACTATGGGTCCGGTTTTTAATGAGATTAAATATATTATGGAAGTTTATGGCCACAAAGACACCAATGATATTCAAAAAATTATTTTAACCGGTGGTTCAGCGATGCTTTCAGGTTTAGCTGAAAGCATTATGGAGTTGACTAATATTAATGTAGTAGTAGGTGATCCTTGGTATAGAGTTTCTTATCCAGTAGAACTAAAACCTATTTTGGAGCAAGTTGGACCGCGGATGGCTGTAGCCATCGGCTTAGCTATGAGAGAATATGATTAATAATCAACCAGACAAAGATCAGCGATCGGTTGATCAAGTTAATAAACTGTTAACAGTAGAACCAAAGCCGGTTAAGATCGGTTGGTGGCATAAGTTGTTGCATTTTGGCCGATTATTTGGTGATGTTGGCCATTATGTTTTTGACGAAGACCAACATTCGGAAAAAATTAAGCAGGATATTTTAAAAATAGAAACAGAGCGTGAGGTAGAGAGAAAGCGTTTAGATGCTGAACGTGATCGTTTAGAACAGTTAGCAAAAAAACAGCACTTAAAAAATCAAGATACTATTAAAAAAGATTTTCAAAATTTGGTGAAGGAGGACCCTTTGACTTCTGTGGTGAATTCTAAACAGATTGTTACGGAGTCTAAAATAGATATAAATAAACAAACGCCAAGAGCTCCTATTATGGTTCCTCCAGTAAGTTTTGCTAAAGCGACAGATAGCACAGCGATTGTTGAAAAATCTGTGGAGATTAAAACGGTTCCGATTAAAACAGATAAAACGCCTAAAAAACCAAGTGCTTTTGTAACTTGGTTAAAGGGTTTGTTTTCTTCAAAGCCAAAGAGCGCTTCTCAGGCAATGAATTTTAATAAGTCGTTGGAAGCGGATTCAAAGTCAATGTATGAAAAGTCTCAAAATAATATTAAAACAATACCAGAGGTAAAAAATATGCCGCCTAGTTCGGTTATAAAAGTGATTAATCCGATTAAAGAAGCACCAAAGTCTGAGTCTAGTTTGTTTGCTCCTTTTGGTCAATCTGATGTTAAAACTACACCAACGGCTGGGCAAACTCCAAATAATAAGCAGGTCCCACTTCAGACAACTAGCCTTGTGAAACAAGCTCCAAAGGCTGGACAGGTTAGCGTGACGAATAGTCAACAATTAGCTACGCCTTATTTAGCTTCTGATAAAAAAAAATCTTCGTTTTATTTAGCTTCTGATAAAAAAAAATCTTCGTTTTTTGAACATAAAAATAAGCTGGTTAAGCACTTTGCGGAAGAATATGCTCGTGAAGCTAAATTGTTTGCTAAAAATGAAGTAGAAAATCGTTATTGGCACTCAATGAGTTTGGTCAGGGCCAATCTAGTAAAAGACCAACGCAGTTTATTTTTTAACTGGCATCGCAAATTTTTAACATTATTATTTTTTACAACTTGTGCGATTTTAATCTCATTGTTAATTTTTGGCGGACTTTTAATTTGGGAAAATAGCAAAAAAGAAGCTAATAGATATATTTTTGACAACCTAGATTCTATTAATAAGCAAATTGTGGCCGAACATGATTTTACTAGGGAAATAGATGGATTTAATAGTCGTTTGATGTATGTTAATTATTTATTAGATAACCATGTTTATTGGACACGCTTCTTTATTATGTTGGAAAATAGAACCGTAGCTAATGTTTATTATCGTGGATTATCAGCTGATTTATCTGGACAATATAAAATTCCAGCTGTCTCTAAGAATTTTGCAGATATTACTAATCAAATTAATGTCATGATGGCTAACGAGGATCAGAAATATCAAGGACTAGCCTTTAATGGCTGGGTTAATAAAGCAGACTCTTTGAATGCGGTAATTGTAGATGATAAAACTAAAGTTGGAATAGCGGCGGCTGGTTTAGCTCAAGGAATAGAAAATTCAGCCCCGGGTACAGAACAAATAAAGACAGATGATTCTGGACAAACTATTTCAGAAGTTGGTACTAAGCCTGCAGATCTTAATGCCCCTAAGCCTGGACAAGTTTCGTTTATTTTAGATTTGCAAATAAATCCACAGGCTGTGTTTATCAAACAATAAAATTCTTGTATGTTTAGTAATAAAGTAAAAACTAAAAAACCAGCCAAAGTAGGTGATGAGGCTGCGGATGTTATGACCAACCAAATGTTGGGTTATGTGTATCGTTTTTTTTGGTTAATAAATTTAATAGTGATAATAATTGTGTTTGTGGTGGCCTATTTATTCTTTTTACGACCGCAATATCTTAACATTGTTAGTAATGCTAAAGTAAATCGGGCGGCTGATAGTTATTTGGAGCAGCTTATGTACTATAAACAACTATTGGAACTAAAACAGGTTTATCTGAAAATTGATCAAACTGATAGGGAAAAGATTAATAGCATTGTTAGTGTGGCTAATGAGAAAAATGAATTATTTAGAGAGTTCCAATATATTATTTTCTCCAAAGGAATGACAACCGTATCGATTGAACCAGTAGAAATGGATGATAATTTTGTGCCCCCGGCGTTATCAATAAATAGTCGAGGCGGTAATTTATTAGCTAGTAGGCGATCTATTAAAACTACCATTAAGATTGCTGATGCTAATTATACTAATTTATTAGACATGCTAAAGGTTTTAGAATTAAATCAGCGTATTATGGATGTTAGTAAAATAAATTATGATCCAGCTAAACACACTGCTGAATTAGAAGTTTTGACTTATAAACAAAGATAGCTTTATGAATTTTTTTAAGGAACAACAAATTAGAATTTTACTGTATTCAATTTTAATAATAATTTTGACTATTGGTAGTTTTTTTGTTTATTTGTTATGGAAAGATGCTAAGGAGTTTAATATTGTTGATTCTACTGTGGCCACGGCTAAAAGTAATCGCCCTTATGATGGTTTAAAAATTGACACTACAGTTTTAGATAGTATTAAATTTAAAGAATTAACTCCGATACAAGTATCTAATGTGCCAGCGGCAACCAGCACGATTGGCACTACTACGCCAGCAACTGGTTCTACTAGTAGTGCGGCTTTAACTCAAGAGCAGTTACGTCAAATCCCTCGTCGTAACGGTAATCCGTTTTCACCTTTTTAAGTTCAGTTGATAGGGGTAGTAATTTAATATAAAATAAAAAACATGGAACGAGATAATCAAAATTCAATAGCTAACTCAAATAGCTTAGAGTCTGTAAATGAATTGCCTACGCAAGGCTTATCTGTTACTCCAGATACTTCGGGCTCAATGACAGAACAGGCTCCTGTGCAAGTTGAACAAGTAAAAACAGCTAGTTCGACGCACACGGGGAATATTAGTAAGAAGCAAGAGAGATTCTTAGCTTTTTTGCTGTCTAAAAACTTATTAACTACAGAACAGTGGCAAACTTTAACTACTGAAATAAGTGGTCCAGAGGCTAAGGACTTAGAATTACTTTTAGTCAAAGGGGAGTATATAAAAGGTGAAAATTTAACTAAGGCTAAGGCGGAATTTTTAAATCTGCCATATGTTAATTTGGGAGAAATTGAAATTAAAGAAGATATTTTAAATAATATTTCTTCAGAGGTGGCTGAAAATTATAAGGTGATTTGTTTTGATAAGCAGGCTAAACGGCTATCGATTGGTTTGGTTGATCCAGAAAATTATCATGCGATTGAGGCTATAGATTTTTTGGCGATTAAAAATTCTTTGCAGGTTGAATACTATTTAATTTCTTCAGCTAGCTTTGCGAATGCTTTTCGTCAGTACCAAAAATTTAATAAGGAGGTGGCTGGTGCCTTGAAACAAAAAGAAGAAGAAGAGCGTTTAGAAATTAACGAAGGAGAAAGTGACGACTCTTCTTTTGAAGATATTGTTAGAAACGCTCCAGTAGCTAAAATTGTTAACGAAATTATTAAACACGCAGTAGATTCAGGAGCTAGTGATGTACATATTGAACCAATGGAAAAAGATACTAGAGTGCGTTATCGGGTTGATGGTATTTTACAAGCAACCTTAACTTTACCAAAAAATATTCATGATTCGGTAATTGCCCGTATTAAGGTGATGTCTAAATTAAAACTAGATGAAACTCGTGTGCCACAGGGTGGACGTATTCGTTTGTTAGTTGATGGTAAAGATATTGATTTTCGTGTTTCGGTAATGCCTTTAATGGGTGAAGAGAAAGTTGTAATGCGTGTTTTGGATACCACTAAAGGGGTTTTAACTTTAGATCAACTGGGTTTTACTGGTTCTGGTAGAGAGGTTATTGAAACTAATATTAAAAAAACGGTTGGTATTTTATTAATTACTGGTCCGACTGGTTCTGGTAAATCTACAACCTTGTATTCTATTCTTAATAGCTTAAACGCTGATGGTGTAAATATTGTGACACTGGAAGATCCGGTGGAATACTTTGTACATGGAGTAAATCAATCACAAATTCGTCCAGAAATTGGTTTTACTTTTGCTTCTGGTTTAAGATCTTTGCTTAGACAAGATCCTGATGTGATGATGGTTGGAGAAATTCGTGATGCAGAAACAGCTGAATTAGCTATTCATGCAGCTTTGACAGGTCATTTGGTGTTGTCTACTTTGCATACTAATGACGCTATTGGTGCGGTGCCGAGGCTTTTAGACATGGGCATTGAACCATTTTTGTTGGGTTCTGTGTTAAATGTGGTAGTAGCGCAACGCTTAGCTCGTCGTCTCTGCCCTTATTGTCGTAAAGCCATGAATCAAAATGATAAAATTGTAACAGATCTTGCTGCTCAGATAGCGGCAATAAAAATTGAAATTGTTAAAAAAAGTTGGCCGGAGTATGATCCAGCTAAGCCATTAAATATTTATGAACCAGTGGGTTGTTTGCGTTGTGGCCATAGTGGTTACAAATCACGGGTTTGTATTAATGAGGTTTTAGATATCGAAGATCATGTTAAAGAAGCTATTATTAATAAGCACGGAGTAATAACAGAAGAAGATGTTAAGGCTAATCAGCCATTTTTAAATGTAAATGAGGATGGCTTAATTAAAGTGTGTCAAGGTATTACAAGTTTACAAGAAATTATGAGAGTTATGAACGAGTAAGATACATACAATGTCAAATATCCAATTCCCAATTTCCAAAAAATAACAAAAGCTTAAATGTTAAAAAATAAAACCAAAGAGACATTTTGATATTTGAAATTTAGATTTGATTTGACATTGGATATTGGAAATTTGAAATTATTATACTATTATGCCATTTTTTAGCTATAAAGTAATCAACAAAAATTTTGAGAAAGAGGCTGGATCTATGGAGGCTGCCAATGAGAAACAAGTGGAAGCTATTTTGTTGTCCAAAGGCTTGCAAATAGTTAGTATCAGTAAAACTATTTCTTTAGATTCTTTAGCCTATGCTTTGCGTGGAGTGATGAATTCTATTAAACCAAAAGATTTAGTGGTTTTCTTTCGTCAGTTTGCTGTATTGATTTCTGCTAGTATTAATTTGAGTGAGGCTCTTAGAATTTTAGCTGATCAAACAACTAAACCTTTATTTAAAGCTATTTTAGTAGAAGTTTCTAATGATGTAGACACTGGCGTGCGGTTGTCTGATGCTTTTGGTAGGCACAAAGAAATTTTTTCTGATTTTCATACCAGTGTGGTGCGCTCCGGTGAAACATCAGGTAAACTGGACGAGTCTTTAATTTATTTAGCTGATGAAGAAGAAAAATCTTTTGAGATGATGCGTAAAGTTCGTGGTGCTATGATTTATCCGGCGGTGGTGGTAACAGCCATGACGATTGTTGGTATTTTGATGATGATTTTTGTGGTACCAAAATTAGTGTCTATCTTTGATGAGGTTGGTGGAGAGTTACCACTAGCCACTAAAGTATTAATAGCCACTTCTGATTTTTTGGTTAACTACTGGTATGTAGTATTTGGAATAATGATTGTGGCTGTAATCTTTATCCGTTTCTATTTACACCAACCGCTCGGGAAAAAACAATTTGATAATATGGTATTGTACGTGCCGGTGTTTGGTAAAATTGTACGGTTAGCCTCTATTGTGCGTTTTTGTCGTTCGATGAGTACTTTAATTATTGGCGGAGTGACAATTTCCAATAGCTTAAAAATTTCTAGAGGTATTGTAGGCAACGAGGTGTATAAAGATTTAATTAATAAAACTTTAATTGAGGTAGAGGAGGGTAATTCTATTTCCAGTGTTTTTTTACACGCCAAGGAAGTTCCGATGATGGTGCCGAGAATGATGATGGTTGGTGAACGCACTGGTAAGTTAGATTTTGTGTTACAGAAAATAGCAGAATTTTATGCTAAAGAACTTAATGCTATTTTAGATAATTTAATGGTACTTTTGGAGCCGGTAATCATGATTGTAATGGGTGTAGCTGTTGGTTTGATGGCCGCGGCAATTATTATGCCGATGTATAACTTGACCAGTCAGTTTTAAAAGTTCGTAAAATTTATTAAGTTCATAAAGTTTATAAAGTAAAAAGAGGAAAGAGAAAATCGGTGGCGAGAGATGATTTTTAATTTCAGAGAGTGTGGGAGGGGCGTGATTACTGTTTGCCAAGATTTCTAAACTCAGATACCTGCCTGCACAGGGATAAACATAAATGATGTGGACTGATACAAATGATTGCGGTGTTATAATAAAAATGCTATACTGTGGATAAGTTTAGATAATATTAAAAGGGTTTTTTATGCCAGCGGATTTATTGACTTGTGGTGTTGGTTTTAAAATGGTATAATGTAAACAAGTTGAGAACATTTCAGAAACCAGATGTGAAAGTTTCGTTTAAAATATTAAAAAACCCTTCAGATAAGTGAGGAGGGTAGGAAATAAAATTATGTTAAAAACAAAACACCTGAAGGCAGGTGAGGGCGCAAACTCAGGATTTACTCTCATAGAACTCTTAGTCGTCATTGTTATTATCGGAGTCTTAGCAACTTTAGCGACCGTGGCTTTAAGTTCGGCCAGAGAGAAAGCAAGAGACGCCAGAAGAGTTTCTGACATTAAACAAATTATGACGGCTTTAGAGTTGTATTATAGTGATGCTAGTAGTTATCCAAATACCATTACTATAAACAGCCCAATTGCTTACTCGGGTGTTACTTACATGGCTAAGGTACCAGGTAATCCTTCGCCTCAATCTGATTGTACTGCGACAAATCCTGGGCCAATAGGTACTGCACTAAGTTATCTTTATCAAACATACACCCAAACTAATCCGACATCTTATACTTTAACCTATTGTTTGAAGGGAGCAACTGGGCAGATTTTAGCTGGTGTGAATACGGCCTCTCAAAGTGGTATAACATTAAGGTAACAATTAAAAAATAACAAAAAATCTCTTATTGAGAAAAATATAAAGAAAATTTATGAGACAAACATGCAAACGGGAAGGAGGTGACAATATGAAAAAAAATAATAAAGGTTTTACTTTGATCGAATTGTTAGTGGTTATTGTGATCATCGGTGTCTTAGCGACGCTGGCTACTGTGGCGTTGTCATCGGCTAGAGAAAAAGCGAGAGACGCTAGACGTGTGTCTGATGTCAAGCAAATTATGACCGCGTTAGAATTGTATTATAGCGATGCTGGTAGTTATCCGACTACTATTGCAACTAACAGCCCAATTGCTTACTCGGGTGTTACTTATATGGCTAAGGTACCAGGGAATCCTACTCCTACTACTGATTGCGCTACTTCAGCTAATGCTGTTGATTATTATAGATACATTACAGGTAGTGGTTCTGCACCCGCAACTTATACTTTAACTTACTGTTTAAAGGGTTCAACCGGGCAGATTGCAGCTGGTGTGAATACGGCCTCTCAAAGTGGTATAACTCAATAGTTTTTATAGAAAATTGTTAGCTTTTAAATACGGACTGCCTCAGGCGGTTCGTATTTGCTTTTGCATCGACAATGTTTTAAGATAAAGAGATGAATTTTGGTTTAAGAAATAAAATTAAAAATATTAACTGGGCCAATTTGGTGATTAGCTTAGTGATTTTTTTAGTCCCGCTTTATTTTGCTTTTTTCATGGAAAATTTTCAGCCCTTTGATATTGTTAAGCAGTTTATTTTTCGCTTAGGGGTTTTGGCTTTGGCCGGCATTTGGCTTTACAGAATTATTAAGAAAAAACAGGTAGTGCCGATCGGGAAAATATTAGTAGTATGGCTGGCGGTTGTCGGTTATTTATTATTAAGCTTAACTTGGTCGTTATTTCCTGGTTTAAGTTGGCTTGGGAATTATTTTAGGCAACAAGGTGTATTTAGTTTATTGTTTTATTGGTTGTTTGGCTTGCTAGTTTTTTGGAGCATAACCGATATTAAACAAATAAATAAGTGGCTAGGCGTGGTGGTAATAACAGGAGCTTTCGCAGCTGGCTATGGGCTAATTCAACATGTTGGTTTAGACCCAATGCCGTGGAACGGGGATACCTCTCGAATTTTTTCTACTTTTGGACAGGTTAATTTTTTTGCGCACTGGCTAGCAATGGCGATACCGTTAACAGTGTATTGGTTATTAATACCAATAAATAAGCCATGGCAGAGAATTGCCGGAGCCGTGGTTTTGGTAGCTGAATTATTAACTTTATTATATACAAATAGTCGTGGTGGCTGGATAGGTTGCGCTTTTTCGGCTTTAGTGGCTTCTGCTATTTATGTTTATTTTAATCGTCGTTATTTGTCTTATTATTTAGGTCTTTTGTTGTTTGGCTGTGTTTTTGTTATAGTGACCATTTGGCAGCTTCCACAGTTAAAACAGATTAACTATGGTTTTATGAATAGTTATGTCCATAGAGCCTTAAGTATTGTGGAGATAAAGTCGTTACCTAATATGGTGCGTTTTAATTATTGGAATAATGCCAAGGATGAATTTGTTAATACTGGTTGGAATCGCAGGTTGTTTGGCTATGGTAAGGATAGCCAAGAAATGGTTTACAGAAAATATTATCGACCAGAGTGGGCGATTTTTGAAGAGATTAATTCTTATCCAGATCGAGCGCACAATGTGGTAATAGACACTTGGCTGGAGTTTGGTTTAATAGGCTTACTATTATTTGGCGGACTGCCACTTTATATTATTTGGTCGGCAATTAAAAGGACTAGAAAAGCAGACTGGGAAATTAAATGGCTAGTGATAGCTCTCGGAGCAAGCGTGGCTGGATATTTTGGTGCGGGTTTTGTTGGTTTTCAAATGGTGGGGGTTTATGTTTATTATTTTTTTGTCTTAGGGTTATTAACTTGGTTAGCTTGGTCAGAGGCGCCACGCCAGCAAGTATTTATCAATAGCCCTAAAAATTTCAGGGCGCTAATATTAATAGGTGGGACCTTAATGATACTGCTTATCGCCTATGGATTTGTGTGGCGTTTTTATTTTGCGGATTATAAGCTAATGAAAGCGGAAAAGGGGCTGGCTAATAATAATTTACAGCAAGCCTTGGATGGGGCGGAAGATATGTTGGCTATTATGCCGGAACATGTTTATTTTAAAGAAAAATATTTGTTTTATTATGCCAATGCTTTGCCGATGATTGGCTCCGAGGAGGCCAGAAAGCAGGCTGAGCGTAATATTATAGATGAGGTGGCGTCTTTGAGCGAAAAAGACGTTAGAATGTTTTCTGTCGGTAATGGGGTGGCTAGGGCTTACTCAATGCTTGGGTATTATAATGATAAAAAGTATTACAACGATGCCGAAATGGCTTATGAAAATATTTTAACCAGCGCTAGTTACTTTACTTCGCCACGCTTAGACTATGGCCGGATGGAGATGTGGCGTAAGGATTATAATAAGGCTAGACAAGTTTTTCAGACTGGTATAGATTTGCTACCACTTCAAGACCCGCGACTAGAGACCGGTCACAAAGCCTCGGTAATGAAGACAGCCTTTGAATTTGAAAATCTGATTTGTTCCGCCTATGTTTATGAAAAGAAATACGCAGAAGCTTTGCCGCATTGTTTTAAAGCTGATGAGCATTTACCAGATCAATCGCAAAATTTGAAAGATATTGCTGATATTTATTATCAATTAAAAAATATAGAAAAAACGATAGAGTATAATCGACGAGGATATATTCTGTATCCAGATGACCCCACTTGGGCTTTTTCACTAGCAACACTTTACAAAGAAAAGGGGGACAAAAAAACAGCACTGAGATATGCAGAATGGGTAAAGAAATTGGACAGCACCTATAAAGACCTTGACAAACTGATGAAAGAATTGGGGAGGTAAGTTTAGCTTGTTTTTTGCCTCAAGCTTGCTATACTTGAAAGGTTGGGTGGTAGATATTAGTATAAATTTTTTAATTAGTAGTAAGAAAGTGAGGTTTTTTGCCTTTACTTCAGGATTGCAATCTTGTTACTACTTGGCGAGATCTCTAAACGCAGGCCCCAGTCTTCACTGGGGTAAATGTTCACGGAGATAAATACATAACATGCAAAATATCACTATTATTAGGCCTAAAGATCACTTCCGTTGGAGTGATTTATCTAAATTGTGGGAATACCACGAGCTTTTGTATTACTTAACTTGGCGAGATTTAAAAGTTCGCTATAAGCAAACGATTGTCGGTGTGGCCTGGGTGGTGTTTCAGCCCTTTGTGTCTATGGTGGTATTTAGCGTAATTTTTGGCCAATTAGCTGGTATTCCTTCGGATGGCGTGCCTTATCCTATTTTTGTGTTTATTGGTTTGTTATTTTGGCAATTCTTCGCTTCGGCATTATCGGATATATCTAATTGTTTGATTAATAACCAGCATATCATTAGCAAGGTTTATTTTCCTAGGGTATTGTTGCCTATTTCTTTGATTTTAACGCGCTTGGTAGACTTCGCTGTAGCAGCTTTGATTTTAGTAGGCTTAATGATATATTATCGCTTTATGCCTAATATTTGGGTAGGGCTAGCTATTTTCCCGTTGCTGTTGGCTATGACTTTTGCTGCCTGTTTAGGTTTTGGGCTGTTTTTAGCGGCATTGAATGTAAAATATCGGGACGTGAGGTTTATTTTGCCATTTTTTATACAGATAATGATGTATTTGACGCCGGTGGTGTATTCCACTACGATTGTGGGACACAAACACGCTTGGATTTTTGCTTTTAATCCGATGTCTAGTGTAATTAAGAATGCACGCTCGGCTTTTTTGGGTGTCTGGCAGGTTAATTGGTTGGAGCTTGGACTATCCACGGCGGTGTGCTTGGTGGCCTTGGCGATTGGTTGGGCGTATTTTAGAAAAGTAGAGAAAGATAGTGTAGACTTGATGTGATATGACAAAAACAATAGAAGTAAAAAATATTGGAAAAAAATATAGAATTTCTCATGAAAGTCAGTTTTTTAATACCTTTCGTGATAAATTGGCGCACCCGATACAATCTATAAAGCAAATAAAAATACCTAAAGAGGACTTTTGGGCATTAACGGATGTTAGTTTTGAGGTGGAAGAGGGTGATGTTTTAGGAATTATCGGGTCTAATGGGTCAGGTAAGTCCACACTTTTGAAAATATTATCACGCATCACTCCGCCAACCAAAGGCGAAGCAGTGATGAAAGGGCGGGTGGCTAGTCTTTTAGAAGTGGGCACCGGCTTTCATCCGGAACTTACTGGTCGAGAAAATATTTATTTATCGGGCATTATTTTAGGCATGAAAAAGGTGGAGATTAAAAAGCATTTTGATGAGATTGTAGAGTTTGCTGGAGTCGAGAAGTTTTTGGACACGCCGGTCAAAAGGTATTCTAGCGGGATGCTGGTACGTCTCGGTTTTGCGGTCGCGGCGCATCTGGACTCAGAAATCTTAATCGTGGATGAAGTGCTAGCTGTCGGTGATGCCGAATTTCAAAAAAAGTGTCTGGGGAAGATGGATGATTTGTCAAAAAGCGGGGATAGGACTATATTATTCGTAAGCCATGATATTAATGCTGTCCAGACTATTTGTAATAAAGGAGTGTGTTTGAAATCAGGCTTAGTTATGAAACAGGGCCTTGTTAATGAGGTTGCGGAGTTTTATAGAAATATCAAAAATTAGATTTATCAATAAGTGTATGCAGAAAAAAGCTTTAATAACTGGCGTGACCGGACAAGACGGCTCTTATTTAGCGGAGTTATTATTAGAAAAGGGTTACCAGGTCTACGGAATACAAAGACGATCAAGTACTCCCAATTCAATCCGCGTGGATCATTTATACGATGATGAGTATAACAAAAATTTTATCACCATTTATGGAGATCTTGGTGATAGCGCTAGTATTTATCGTATATTACAAGAGGTTAGGCCTGATGAGGTGTATAATCTTGGAGCGCAAAGTCATGTGGGTGTTAGTTTTGATGTACCTGAATACACCGCCGACATAACAGGGTTAGGTTCTTTAAGAATATTAGAAGCTTTGCGTAATTTAAAGTTGCCAGCTCGATATTATCAAGCAAGTTCTTCGGAAATGTTTGGTAAGGTTTTAGCGACTCCACAAAACTTAAACACTCCTTTTAATCCGCAATCACCTTATGGTGCTTCAAAAATGTTTGCTTTTTATATGACAAAGGTATATCGCCAGAGTTACGGTATTTTTGCGTCCAACGGCATACTATTTAATCACGAATCTCCTAGAAGAGGAATAAATTTTGTGACTCGTAAAATAAGTTTAGGTCTCGCTCGGGTAAAATTAGGTATCCAAAAAGAATTGAGACTGGGTAATTTGGACTCTAAAAGAGATTGGGGGTATTCCAAGGATTATGTTGAGGGTATTTGGAGAATTCTCCAACATCATGAGGCTGATGATTTTTTATTGGCTACTGGTGAAACCAGAACGGTGAGAGAATTTGTAGAGGAGGTGGCTAAACATTTAGATATGAATATCGTATGGAGTGGTAAAGGCACAGAAGAACAGGGCATTGACTATAATACTGGGCAAGTTATCGTGGCTATAGACCCAGCTTATTTTAGGCCATCTGAGGTTGATTTATTGTTAGGTAATTCGGAAAAAGCACGTGAAGTTTTAGGCTGGCAACCTAAGGTAACGTTTAAAGCGCTAGCACAGTTGATGGCAGAAGAGGATTTTAAAATTGCTCAAGCTGAGGTTGTAGCTGGGAAAAAAATAAATTTAAGCAAATATCAGATAAAATAGAAAATTTTTAGAATTATATGGATAAAATATTTTATAATCAGGAACTCGTTGGTTTTAAGTTGGAATCTGTTGCCCCAGGATCAGTCCCCATAACTGAAGAAAATCAACCTCTGCAGATTGTGTCCCTAAAACATCCTAAGGGAACATACTTGAAGGCTCATAGGCATGCTCCCAAGCATCGAGAGACTGAATGTCTGCAAGAATGTTTAGTGGTCAGAAAAGGTAATGTGCGTATTGATGTTTATAGTTCTGACGGTGTGTTTATTAAGGCTATAGAGCTTTCCGCGGGTCAGATTTATGTGTCTGTGTCTGGCGGAATCGGTATAAATATTTTGGAAGATGCTGAAATTTTTGAATTTAAAAATGGACCCTTTGTTGAGGATAAAGTGCTAATATGACAGAGCAGAGTTTTATTAATCAAATGGAGCCTTGGTATGGAGATGAAGAGATTGAGGCTATAAATAACTACCTAAAAGAAGGCGGTTGGTTGATGGAGTTTAAAAAAACTCAGGAACTTGAAAAAATAATTGCGAATTTTGTTGGTTCAAAGTACTGCAGTATTTTGCCGAATGGCACTATTAGTTTGTTCCTTGCTCTAAAAGCTTTAAATATTGGGATTGGTGATGAGGTTATTGTTCCAGACTATACTATGATTGCTACACCAAACGCTGTTGTTTGGTCAGGTGCAACGCCAGTTTTTGTGGATATTGATGATTCGATGTGTTTAGATATTGAAAGAGTGCGAGATGCTATTACTGATCGGACTAGGGCCGTGATGCATGTTAGTATTAATGGGAGAGCTGGAGAATTAATTAATTTAAAAAAGCTATGTGAAGAAAAGGGTTTATTTTTAATCGAAGACGCAGCGCAATCACTAGGCTCTTTTTTTGCAGGTAAACATTTGGGTACATATGGACATATTGGTAGCTTTTCTTTCAGTGTGCCGAAGATTATTACGATGGGCCAGGGAGGGGCGTTAGTGACTGATGATCGGCATTTGTATGAGAAAATTTGTAAAATAAAAGACTTTGGAAGAATTACTTCTGGCGTTGATATTCATGATGAAATGGGTTGGAATTTTAAATACACTGATTTGCAAGCTGTATTTGGTATTGAACAAATGAAAAAGCTTGATTGTAGAATAATCCGTAAGAAAGAAATAGCTAAACTGTATCATGAGTTATTGAGCGGAGTCGTTGAAGTTAAGTTTATCCCAACAAATTTAGACATGGTTGCGCCGTGGTTTTTTGAAATATTAGTGCCTAATCCCACGGAGCTAAAAGAATACTTAAAAACTCAAAATATTGGATCGAGGTTGTTTTATCCAGCTGTGCACACTCAGAAAATATATAAGTGGGTTAAGGGCGACTTTCCGCAGGCAATTGATTTTGCAGCACATGGGTTATGGTTGCCGTCAGCCAGCCAGTTGGCTAATAGTCAAATTGAGTATGTCTGCGCAAGAATCATTGAATTTTATCATAAATAATCTTAAAATTCACAAATATTATTGACTTTTTGAGAAAATAGGTGTAGATTTTTTTAATGTTCTTTACAGTGTTTTTTTGTTCATTTGCAACAAATGAGGTGATTTCATGAATTTAATGGAAACTGATTTTAAGTATTTATTGAAGTCATTTGGGGAAGACGTCTTTATTAGTGATAAAGCTGAGATAAAGCGTCCGCATTTGGTTTCTGTTGGTAGCCACGTTGCTATAGATAGTGGGTTTTATATGACGACTGGCGCAAGTATAGGTGATTACATTCACATTGCTCCTCAAATTACCGTGATTGGTGGCCAAAAAGTTAAATTGATTATGAATCATTTTACAACCATTGCTGCCGGTAGTAGGATTATATGTGGCAGTGACAATCACCTAGGAGCAGGTCTTGTGGGGCCAACTATACCAGAAGAGTACAAGGATGAGATTACTTTTGCTGATGTAGTTTTTGAAATGTTTGCAAGTGTTGGAACTAATGCCGTGATTTTACCCGGAGTTATTTTGGGTGAAGGATCTGTGGTTGGGGCTTGTTCTCTGATTTCTAAAAATACTGAGCCTTGGACTATTTACGTTGGTGTGCCGGCTCGCCCATTTAAAGAAAGAAAAAGGGACAAAATGTTGGAATATGCTAAAAAAATGGGCTATTTATAATTAGTTTGTACGAGATTTACGAGATTGATGTTTACAATCTCGTTTTTTATTAGTAATATTAAATAAGGAGTGTTAATTTTATTTTGAGGGTATGAAAAAATATAAGATATTCTTAGTTGTTGATGGTCGTGCTACCCCTAAGGATGATAATAGAATGTGGCTTAAAAATTTATATGAGCCTTTAGTTGCTCTTGGTCATAAAGTTGTGCTATTTGATATAGCTGATTTTGAGAACAAACATGAGGTCTCGTGTATGTCTCCCGAAGCTAAGGAGTTATTATCTAATGAGTTACCTATTTATTTTGACCAAGCTAATCAAGAGTATGAGTTTGATATTTTTTTGTCATATTTGCACACCAAGCAAATACATCCCGATGCCTACGGTCAAATAGCTAAGCAATTGTATACAATAAATTATTCAACAAATTTTCACCAGTTCGATATTTATAAAGATATCTCTAAGCACGCTAATTTAAATTTGTTTGCCACTAAGATAGCTAAGGACGGTTATGATAAACTAGGTGTTAAAAGTTATTGGATGCCTTTTGCCGCTAATGAGGAATTTTGTGCCAGCTCCGAAGTTAAAAATGATAAAGTCGTGTTTATAGGATCTGCTTATGGCTATAGACCTTATTTGTTTTGGAGAGCGTTACAACTAGGTGTAGATTTAAATATTTATGGCGTCGGCTGGTTAAAGGACTTTAAAAGTATCAAAGAAAAGCTGGTCAATAAAAAGGGTTTATTACGGCTTATCGTTGACTTGCCGAGTATCACCTCTATAAATAGACGTTTGATTAAATTTGATCAGTATAATAGAGAGGCAATTATAAGGAAGATTAATTTAGATTTTCCTGAAGCGATCAATAATGCCGTTAGTGATGTTGATTATTTTAAAATTATTTCGGAAGCCGCTATTGTGCTGAATATCCAATCAGCTCGCTATAATTTTGATGTATTGAATCCGCACGTTCTCTTTGGCACAAACTTAAGAGATTTTGAAATTACAGCTCGAGGATCTTTTTTGTTGTCGCAACACTCTGAAGAGATGGGAGAATTATTTAATGTTGGTAGTGAAGTAGTAACTTATCATGATGAATTTGATTTAGCCGAAAAGGCTAAGTACTATTTAAAGCATGGCTCAGAAAGAGAGGAAATTGCTAAACGTGGTCACGAAAGATGTTTAAGGGATCATACGTGGAAAAAAAGATTTGATGATCTATTTTTTTACATTGATAAATTAGTTTAGTGAAATATTTTGTATTTAGATATATTTCACCTGTTATTTTGCGGATAATTCTATTAATGAATGGTTATAAAGTGTTTGTGAAAGTTCTATTAATAAAAAAATATGTATTCTTGCTCTGGTGACCTTGAAAGAAATAATCGTATTTTAGTGTCAGTTATTATACCGACATACAATTCGGCTAAGTATATAAAAAATGCGATTAATTCAGCATTGGAGCAGACCACACCTCCTTGTGAAATTGTGGTGATTGATGACGGGTCTGTTGATAACACCGATTACGTTGTGAAGTCTTATGTTGAATCAAAAAAAATAATATATATAAAAAAACAAAATGGTGGCGCGGCTTCAGCTAGAAATCTTGGGCTGTTAGTTACTAGAGGTGATTTAATAGCGTTTTTAGATGCTGATGATATTTGGGTTAGGGAAAAATTAGAAAAACAAATAAAGTTATTTAAAAATAAAAATGTGGGATTGGTTTATTCTGGAAGATTTTTTTTAGCATCGGAGCGGTCATTAGATAGTACGCCTTTATTTAGTGGAAAAGTTACAGGATTGTTGATAAAAAATAATTTCATTACTAATTCCAGCGTTGTTGTGTGTAAGGATATTATTAGTTTGGCGGGGGTTTTTCGTGAAGAAGATAGGTTTAAAGCTATTGAAGATTATGATCTATGGCTTAGAATCTCTCTTTTGTGTGATATCGCTTATGTAAACGATGCTTTGGTAGGTTATAGAATTCATGATGAACAAATATCAAATATTAATTATGCAGCCATTGTAAAAAACGTAATAAAGTTTTATTTTTATATGTTTTTGGATGTAAATTATAGAAATTTTCGTTTTTTGATTTTTGTTAAGATTTTGCAGAATCTTAAAGAATATATTATGAGACTAATAAAATTTAACACCCCTTATGTTAAAAGATAAATTAAGGTATTTTTTTAATAATAATGATTTGATAAAAAGTCATAGCACTGGTTTATTTGAAGTTGACACTTGGAAACTTTCCTGGTTTGTTACAAAAAAATATTACCAATTTCAGGTTTTCATCCTTACCCTTTGGACGAATTAATGTTGATGACCGCTTCCGTTGTGTATTTTAAGCCAACTCATATTTTTGATTGGGGAACGTATGTTGGAAAGTCGGCGAGAATTTTTTATGAAATTGTTAGATTTTATAAATTAAAATCTGAAATTCATTCTATTGATTTGCCAGATGATATTTTACGTGTTGAAAACCCAGGTAAAAATAGAGGACGGATGGTTAGAGGCAAAAAAAATGTTTTTTTACATCAAGGTGATGGGGTGCAAAAATCTTTAGAAATACTTAATAATAAAAACGTGGATGCTAGGCCTTTATTTTTCGTTGACGGTGATCATTCTTTTCGGGTTGTCTCTTCAGAGTTGAGTGTAATTAAAAAATCTTTTCCTAATGCTCCAATTTTAGTTCATGACACTTTTTATCAATTACCGGTCGCGGGCTATAATACGGGACCATATTCAGCTGTTAAAGAGCTGATTTCTGATGGTTATATAAATATTTCAACTCAGATGGGGTTGCCAGGAATGACCTTGTTGTATAAATTAACTGATTAAAAATGAAAATAGCGCATATTGTTCAAAATTATTATCCATCTGTGGGTGGTATGCAAAGTGTTGTTAAGGAAATTTCTCAACGTCTGGTTGATTTTGGTCATGAAGTAACTGTTTTAACGTCATTGAATATGGCTAGAAGTAGTAATTATATTAATGGTGTAAAAATTAATAGCTTTAATTTAAAGGGCAATCTTGTTAAGGGTATTGGTGGTTCCAAGAATGATAAAAACAGATTTATTGATGATATATGTGGAGATTTTGATATTCTGACTATCTTTGCTTCGCAGTACTGGGGAAGTGATATGGCGTTGATGAATATTGAAAAAATAAAAGCTAAAAAGGTTTTTGTTCCGACTGGTTTTTCCAAGTTAAATGATCCTCTATATCAAAAAAAATATTTTTCTTTAATGCCGGAATGGTTGAGTAAAATGGATTTAAATATTTTTTTGTCTGTAACTAATCAGGATTATTTGTTTGCCAAAAAATTTAAACTAAACAATAACATTGTTATTCCCAACGGAGCAAGTGAGTCTGAGTTTAATGGTTTAAAATTGATGGATATGAGACGTGAATTTAATATCACTCCTAATGCTGTGGTTATTTTGCATGTAGGCGGCCATACTGGTGAAAAGGGGCACAACGAACTTTTTAGGATTTTTGATAAAGCTGAGTTTGGTAGTGATGCGGTGTTAGTTGTTAATGGCAATGATTTTAATGATGGATGTAAGATTCAATGTCAAAAGTTTGCTAGCAGAATAAATAAAAGTTTTAAAAACAAAAGAGTTGTTCTGTGTGATTTGCCACGTGAAAAATTGTTGGCAATGTATCATCAAGCAGATATCTTTTGTTTTCCTAGTAATTTGGAGTGCTCGCCATTGGTTTTGATGGAAGCTATGGCTGCGGGCTTGCCTTTTTTAAGCTCCGCTTCTGGTAATGCAGAAGAGTTGGTTCGCAATGGTGGCGGAGGTATGATTTTACCAACCCACCCCCGATTATTTGTTAGAAATCAAATCTCGAATTTTATAAAAATAATAATAAAAAAAATTATTATATTAAACTTAAAGTCTCTGGGTAGTCATGCTAATTATGTATCTGTAGATATTAAAAAGTCTGTTAAAATATTAAACTATTTCGCCGAAAATTTAGATTTAAGAAGAAAGCTGGGCCTTCAAGGTCGTAGTTATTGGCAGCAATTTTGTACGTGGAATGTTATATCTAAGATGTATGAAGAGGCATATTTAAAACTTCTTAAATAGCTAATATGAAAGATTGGCAAAGTTACATTAATTTTCCAATAATAAAGGAAAATTTTAATAGACAAAGTAATTGTGGATTGCTAGTTGTAACCATAGCTTTTAATAATCTTAAAACCATTGATTTACAAAATAAATTTTTGAAAAAATATTTAAGTGATGATTATGTATATTTAATTGTTGATAATTCAAATAATTCTAGTGTGTCGTCTCGAATTAGGAGTTATTGTAGAGATAATAATATATCTTATCTCAGGCCCTTTTTTAGATTATATAGAAATGCTAGTAAATCACACGGATCTGCTTTAAATTTTATTTATCGTAGTTTTGTGAAAAAAAGCACATTTAGTTATTTTGGTTTTATTGATCATGATTTATATCCTGTGAAAAACACAAGCGTTGTTAAATATTTAACGAAGCAGCCTGTTTATGGAGCATTGCAAGAAAGGGCTGAAAAATGGTACTTGTGGGCAGGTTTTTGTTTTTTTGTTAAAGATTATTTAGATGACAAATTAATTGATTTTTCCCCCCCCCAAGCAGATGTTTTGGATACTGGCGGAATGAACTATTACAGCTTATATGTTGGTTTAGATAAGAGTAGTCTAATGTTTCCTAATCATAAATATTTAAAAATTTGTGAAGGGGGTAGCGTTCAAGAATCTAATGTGGAATTTGCCGATGATTGGTTGCACACATTCAACGCTTCCGGATGGTTAAATTTTACTAATACTACGGAGAGAGAAAAGGCTGTTTCTAAAATATTAGATGATTTATTAAAATAATTTTATGCAAAATAATTATAAAGAGATTACTAGCGATAAAATAGTCAGCGATCAATTAATGAAAGGTGCTTATATAAGACATGATTTCCCTGGTTTTAAAGATGATTTTGCTGTGATCCACTGTCTTGTAAAAATGTTTACCCCAAAAACAATATTGGAAGTTGGAACTAGCCATGGTTATGGGACTAGGGTGTTGTGTGTCGCTTTTGGAGTTAAGCCTTTTTTTTCCTTTTTTAGCCCTGTTTATTCTATTGACGTACCTCCGAAAACCGACCCTGATATTATTTATCCTGATCACGAGGATGGTCACCCTAGGCTGACTGGTAAGCATTGTCGTTTCATTTATCGTTATCATCAATTGTATGGTGATTCTAGGTTTTTTGATTACTCCCCTTATTATCCCTTAGAGGCTTGGTTTATTGACGGCAAGCATGATTATGAATTTTGTACCGCTGATACTTTACAAGCCCTAAAGTCTAAGCCTAAACTGATTATATGGCATGATATGCAAATTGAAGAGGTGTGTCGAGCTGTGATAGATGGAATGAGTAAGGAGAAGGAAAATTATGTTTTGTATCGAGTTGTAGATACTAGAATCGGCTTTGCGGTACGTAAAGATGTTTTATGTTTGTTATAAAACTTAAAGACGGATTAGGTAATCAAATGTTTCAATATGCTTTAGCTAAAAGCCTGTTTTTAAGTATTGATCAAGGTGTTTTTATGGACATAGCATTTTCTCAATATAAGGAGGATACGAAACGTCAATATGCTCTTGATTGCTTTTGTGTTGATGATAGAATTAAATTTATAGATGTTTTGAGAATACCTTGGATTTTTAGAGATCCTGCTAGCGATTTGCTAAAGAAAATTTTTATACAATTACGTTTAAAGGGGCTGTTTGTTAAGGGGTGGAAATATTGTTTGGAAACTAAGTGCGATAAAGTTTTTAATAGGTTGTCATCAAATCGATTGGTGTATTTTGATGGTTATTGGCAAAGTGAAAAATATTTTAGCGGCTATCGTCAAGATATTTTGAAGGATTTCACTTTAGTTAAAACATCTAGGGATTTTGATAAAAGGGCTCATAATATCAAAGGTGATAATTCCGTTAGTATTCATATACGTCGCGGTGATTACTTAACTAATCGGTTCGCTAGTGCTGTGCATCCTTTATGTTCTTTGGATTATTATTCTCAAGCTATTGAATTAATAAAATCAAAAATTAGCAATCCTAAGTTTTTTGTATTTTCTGATGATCCTGATTGGGTAAAAAATAATTTACCACTAAACAAAGATGAGTCTGTAATTGTTTCTGGTAGTAATTTAAAAGATTGTGAGGAGTTAATATTGATGTCATACTGTGAACATCAGATTATAGCCAATAGTACTTTTAGTTGGTGGGGAGCTTGGTTAAATAAAAATGCTGAAAAAATTGTCATCGCCCCTAAGCAGTGGCTCAAGTGTGATGTTCAACCAAAAGACCTTATTCCTGATAATTGGATACAATTATGAAAATGCAGTCACCAAAGTTCTCTTTGTTAATGGCTAATTATAACAACGGTTTGTATTTGGATGAAGCTATTCAATCGGTCTTAAAGCAAACTTTTGTTGATTGGGAACTTTTGATTGTTGATGATCGTAGTAATGACAATTCTGTCGGTATTATCAAAAAATATTTACAAGATTCAAGAATTAGACTGTTTCGTAATGTTAAAAATGCTGGCTACACAAACAATTTAATTAAAATGGTTGGTGAAGCTAATGCTGAAATAGTTGGTATTATAGATAGTGATGATGTCTTAGACGAGCTTGCTGTGGAGGTGATGTGTGATGTTTATGATCGTAATAAAAATATAGGATTTGCGTGGTCTCAATTTTTAGTGTGTGATGAAAAAATGAATCATTTGCAAGTGGGTTTTTGTGCGGCCACTTCTAGTGGTAAGTCTAATCTTCATTTTCATCATATGAATCATTTTAAGACGTTTAGAAAATCAGCTTATTTTTTAACTAGCGGTTATGATAATGAGATTATTTATGCGGAAGATATTGACCTATGGTTAAAGCTAGAGGAGGTTTCCTGTGGTTTATTTGTAGATAAATGCCTGTATTATTATAGGATGTTGCCCAACTCACAATCACACGGCAAAAAGAAGAACATATCTGGTCTTTTTGCGAAGGTAGCGAAATATAATGCGTATGCTAGGAGATTGAATGATCCCTCTGTGCTTGCTCCGAACGTGTCTTTATGTAAAATTTTATGGGAATTATCTAAAGGTTTGTATTTGTCGATTATTACCTTAAACTGTGAATATTTTATTTGGTTTTTAGGTAAAATTTATTCTATTTTTTTGCAGATGTTTCGTGATAAATAATTTGTATGTTTCAAGCGACGATTTGGCCAGAATTTTTCTATAGCATCAATAACTTCACAGCTGGGATGTCTGCTTTGCCGTGGTTGGGAGCTACTTTTATCTTGTGGATAATTGTCGCCAAGTCTTTTTGTTATGTACAAAACATCAAGTTTAAAACTATTAGTTTTTTCTGGTTGCCGTTGCTTGCTATTTGGCTGGCCGGTTTTGCTTTGGCGGATATGACGGCTTACGCTAAAGAGCTAAAAGCCAATCAACAGCTTCTGGTTTATAACTCTTTAGAACGGCAAGATTATCGTGTTTGTGAGGTGATTTTTGGCGGACCAGAAAAAGCCATGGAAGCTTGTCCGCTTGGAGTCTTATTTGAAAAAATTAAAGATAATGTAGGGCCAGAAGATAAGATTTATATTGCTTATCCGCCGGAAATCTTTAATTTTTATTTTCGTCTGCGTTTATTGCCTTATTACCAGTTAACCAATAAACCAGAAGAGGCTCAAGCAATTTTGTTTTTTATGCCTAATCAGCAACTTGATTGTTCTGGCGAAACTAAAGAAAAATTAATTTGCCGAAATAACGATGGAAAAATTTGGGGGACTTTTGATTTGGTAGCTAATTTTGGTGATGCGGCCGGGCTATTAATTAGGCAAGAATAATATGTTGAGTATTTTAATTTTTATTGCATTGATGCTGACGAGTGGCTATCCGCTCTTGCTCAGGCTCTGGCCTGAAAGCGACAAATTGTCGCGCTGGCCTTTAGCTTTTTTGCTCGGATCTTCTTTGATTACTTTAGAATTATTTTTCTGGATATTCCTTTTCCGCTGGCCTAGTAATTATTGGTTATTGTTATTTTTTATAACGCAAATTATTGTCTTGTGGTGGTGGTTTGATTGCTGGCATTTTAATTGGTGGGTTTCTATCCAGCAATTAAGCACATCTTTAAAATCTTGGCGCCGGGGAAATATTCTAGTTTATTTTTTAGGTCTTTTATTGTTAGCCCAAATAGTTATAGGTGCGAGCGTGGCTTGGATGAAGCCGGTGGTGCATTATGATTCTTTAACGATGTGGACATTAAAGCCGGCGTTGTTATTGGCCGACCCGGCTGGATTTTTTGATGGTTCTAGTCCTCATTTTCAGGGGCTAGCTGGTCAGCCTAATTATCCTTGGCAAATACCATTATCTGTGTGGCTACAAGCCAAAATTAATGGAGAATTAGACCCGGCTTATTTGAATTATATTTATTATGCTTATTTTTTAAGCGCTTTAATTTTAATTTATTCAGCTTTGAAAAATCAGGGTCGATTAAAGGCGTTGATTATAACTAATCTGCTCGCTACCACTCCGTTATTTTTTTATCACAGTTGGAATGCTTATGCTGATTTACCCTTGGCGGTTTACGCCTTAGCTGGCTTAATCGCTTGGTTGGCTTATCAAAGAGGGAAAATATCGCCTTGGCCGGCTTTAATATTTTGGGGTTTAGCTTTTTGGGTAAAAAACGAAGGGGCGTTATTTTTGGCGGTGGCTTTAATAATTTTAGCGGTTCAATTACTACAAAATGGGCAGTGGCGTAAAAAATGGCAATATGCGCTAATGGCCTTGCCTGTGTTAGTGTGGTTGATTTGGTTGAAATTAACTGGCCTAGGCTTGGCACAAACTTCCGGATCTTTAGGTTGGCACCCTGAGGTGTTAATGGCTTTTTTTAGCGCTTTTTGGAGCTTTACTTCTTGGAATATTTTATGGTATGTTGCGCCGGTATTTTTATTGCTATACTATAAAGAGATCTGGAGAAATCAAGCTTGGCGACTGGCTTGGTTATGGTGGGTTGGTGTATTATTAAGCTTTCTAGTTGTTTATCTGTTTACGCCGGCCTATTTGTATGCAGTGGAGTTTACTGCTATTCAGCGCAATATAATAATTTTAGTGCCAGTTTTATTTTTGTTAATAGGCTTGGAGGAAGAAAAAAAAGATGAATAAAAAAAATAATCCAACTCGCGGTTATTATTTGGCGGAAATGTTTTTAGCAAAACAACGAGCCAAAATTGCCAGCGTTGCTTTGCTAAAAACTAAAAAACATGAAAAGCTTTTAGATATTGGCTGTGGCTCTTATCCTTATTTTTTGGAGCAGAGCTATTTTAAAAGGAGATACGGTCTTGATCCAATGGTGGATTTGTCAGCTAGGCAAGCTACTTTAAATTTGTATAAACAAAGTTTTGTTGGCAGGTCATTACCTTTTACAGATGATTATTTTGATGCTATATCGTTGCTGGCTGTGGCTGAGCATTTATATGAAGCTGATGATAGGTTGCTATTTAAAGAAGCGCACAGAGTTTTAAATAATGGTGGGGTTTTTGTGCTAACTACACCAGCGCCTTGGACTGAGGGCTTGTTAAGTTTTTTAGCTAAAATTAATATTGTCAGTAAGGAGGAGGAAGCGGAGCATAAATCTTTATTGTCAATTAAATTATTAAAAAATATGCTGGTAGATGCTGGCTTTTCTGAAAATCAAATAACATCTGGTTATTTTGAGTTAGGAATGAATCAGTGGGTGAGCGCTATTAAAACTATATGAAACTAAGCATTGTCATCCCTGTTTATAATGAACAAAAAACTATTTTAACTGTTGTAAATAGTGTTTTAGAGGTGGGTCTACCAGAAAACTGTGAACGAGAAATAATTATTGTAGACGATTGCTCTTTGGATGGTACTAAAGAAATATTAGCTGGTTTGATTGATGATCGTGTCAAAATATTTTATCAAGAAAAAAATGCCGGTAAGGGAGCGGCTATTACCAGGGGTTTTTCTGAAACTTCTGGGGATATTATTATTATCCAAGACGCTGACTTAGAATATGACCCGACGGACTATGGCAAAATATTGGCACCAATTATGGCTGGCAAAGCTGATGTGGTTTATGGCTCGCGTTTTACTGGCGCGGAAGCTCGCCGAGTGCTGTTTTTTTGGCACTCTATCGGCAATATAGCCTTAACAGCTTTTTCTAATCTGTTGACCAATTTGAATTTAACTGACATGGAAACTTGTTATAAGTGTTTTACTAAAGAAGTCTTAAAAAATATTTTACCAAAACTAAGTGCCCAGAGATTTGGAATTGAACCGGAATTAACAGCTTTGTTTGCTAAGGGCAAATTTAGAATTTATGAAGTGGGTATCAGCTATAACGGCCGGACATATCAAGAGGGTAAAAAGATAAATTGGCGGGATGGGGTGGCAGCTTTATGGTACATTGTTCGATCTAATTTGTTTTTCAAAAGGTAAACTATGAAAATACAAAATAAATTTTGGTGGGCGCTAATCGGCTTGTCTTTAGTGATGTTTGGTTTTGCTGTTTGGCGAGCGATTAATTTATCCGTGGCTCATGATGAAGCGGTGACTTATTTATTACATGTCCCCAAAAGTTATACTGGTATTTTTACCTACAAATCAACAGATTTTATTCCGGAAAACAATCATCCGCTAAGTACCGCTTTGGCTAAGTTTTTTACCAGTAGCTTTGTTGATAATATTTTGTTTTTTAGATTAGGCTCTTTACTGGGTCTGTTATTTTATCTCGGAGGTTTGTTTATTATAGCTACTGGATTAAAAGATAATTGGCAGAAATTTATTCTGTTTATTTTAATGCTGTTTAATCCCTTCGTTTTTGATTTTATGTCGGTAGCTCGGGGTTACGGACTGGGCGCCGGATTACTAGTTTTAGGTTTGTCATTATTGCTTATTAGTATTAAAAACAGCAAAACTGTTTTTTTGTTAGCCGGATTCTTATTGTTGTCTTTGGCGGTACTGGCTCATGCTTCTTTTTTGTATGCTTATTTAGCTGTGCTGGTTGCTTGGTTAAGCATTATTTTAGTTGATGTATTAAAGAATAAAAGTGATTTAAAAACTATTAGTGATAGGTTTGTAGAAAAGTTTATTGTGCCGGTGACGCCAAGTTTGTTTGTGGTTTATTTTTTAGCCATGCCGTTTATTAATGGTTTGGCTAATAATAAAAATATTTACTTTGGTGGCGCTGATAACTGGTGGTCATCGATGGTAATGAGTTTAATTAACGCGGTTTTGTTTAACGCTAATTATCCAGCTTGGCTGGCTCAGGTTTTAGGTGTTTTAATTTTGTTTATAGTGTTTTGTCCGGTGTTAGTGGTTTTAATTAAACGCGAAAAATTTAAGAATAAAGATTTGTTGTGGTTTTGGTTTTCTTGGCTAACTTTAATAATTTCAGTTGCAATTGTTATTACGAACGTTAAATTCAATCATTCGTTGTATCCAATTGAAAGAGCCGGCTTATTTTTGTTAATCGAATTTTTAGTTTATATGACTTGTTTGATCTTGAATTTTAGTTATTTATTAAAAGATAAGATTAAGAAAATATTTTTATCAGTTTTATCTATAATAATTATTAGTCATTTTGTTTATGTTTTTACACCTTTAATGACCTATGTGTGGCCTTATGATAAGCACACTAAAGAGGTTATGGAGTATATTAAACGAGATAGTGGTGGAAAAAGGATTAATATTGGCATTGATTGGTTGTTTGAACCTAGTATTAATTATTATATAGTACGTGATAAACTAAATATTGATTTTGTTGATAGAGGCGGTATTAATGAAAGAAAATTTGATTATTATGTTTTGTTTGATAATTCAGAATATACTAAAGCAATCAAAGATTTGAATTTGTCGGTGATAAAGGAGTATACTGATAGTAAGGTAATAATAGCTAAGCCTAATAAGTAAAATCTATGATTCTTTATTTCTTCTGTATCGTGTTTATTTTGGGGGCGGCTATCGGCAGTTTTATTAACTGCCTAGTTTGGCGACTGTATCATGGTGAAAGCTTAATGAGTCGTTCGCATTGTCCGAACTGTCTTGAAAAAATTTCTTGGTACGACAATATTCCAGTGTTAAGCTATATTATCCTGAACGCGAAATGCCGACATTGTCGCAAGCCAATCAGCTCGCAATATTATTGGCTGGAGGTGGTTAGTGGTTTGCTGTTTGTTTTAGTCTTAGTGTTAAATCTGCAAGGCAAGCCGGCAAATTTAGAACAGATTATTTGGGCGGTTAATTTTGACTGGCACTGGTTTTTAACTTTAATTCGAGATTGGGTTTTGGTGTCCACTTTGATGGCTATATTTTTAGGTGATTTGAAATGGTTTGTGGTGTTTGATGTGGTGTGTTTAACCGGCGCCGGAGCCATGATTATTTTAAACTTAGCTCTCGGTATGCCGTGGTGGTCGATAGCCTTAGGGGCCCTGGTTGGCGCTGGCATCTTCATTATACAGTCGCTAGCTTCTAAAGGGGCTTGGGTGGGTGGTGGTGATATCTACATTGGCTTTTTAATGGGGGTGGCTGTCGGCTGGCCTAACATCTTAGTAGCTTTATTTGGTGGATATATTTTGGGCGCTATTTGGGGCTTAATTTTGGTGGCAAGAGGTAAGAAAAAATTGGACTGGAAAAGAATTTTTAAAAAAGGTGATCCAAGTGATGTGGAGATTGCCGAAGCGGGCTTGCCATTTGGCACCGTCTTAGCTCTCGGAACTTTTATTGCATTATATTGGGGACAAAACATAATAAGTTGGTACTTGGGTAGAATTTTATAGATTTTAATATAACAACTATGTCACAAACAACTTCTCTAAACAAAAAAGTCCGCTACATCTTTGTGGTCGGTGGCGTCATGTCTGGCGTAGGTAAAGGGATTACAGCAGCTTCGATTGGCCGTATTTTAATTGGTAAGGGTTTTAAAGTTAGCGCTGTAAAGATTGATCCTTATATCAATGTGGATGCTGGCACCATGAACCCAATTGAACACGGTGAAGTTTTTGTGACGGAAGATGGTGATGAGACTGACCAAGATATTGGTAACTATGAACGTTTTTTAAACACTAATATTTACAAAGAGAATTACATGACTACGGGGCGAGTTTATCTTTCTGTTATCGAACGAGAACGCAATTTGGGTTATCATGGCCAATGCGTACAGGTAGTGCCACATATTCCGGAAGAAGTAAATAATCGCATCAAAAAAGCGGCGGAAAAATCGGGAGCCGATATTATGGTGATAGAAATTGGTGGAACGGTTGGTGAATATGAAAATTTGTTATTTTTGGAAGCGGCCAGGTATTTACGTTTGGAAAATCCAGGTGATGTGTTGTTTGTGATGGTGAGTTATTTACCAATTCCATCAAAACTAGGTGAAATGAAAACCAAACCAACACAACATGCTGTGCGTAGTTTGAACGCAGCTGGTATTCAACCGGATTTTATCGTGGCTAGGGCTTCGGCGCCGATTGATGAACCGAGACGCAAGAAAATTGCCATTCACTGTAACATTAGTCACGAGGATGTGATTGCAGCTCCAGATATTGAATCGATTTATGAAGTGCCTCTTAATTTTGAAAAAGATAATTTAGGTGATCGCTTATTAAAGAAATTTGGTTTAGAGTCTCGGACTACCGATTTAGCTGATTGGCAGGCGATGTTTGATAAACGAAGCAATGCTACTAAGCGGGTAAAAATTGGGATTGTGGGTAAATATTTTGAAACTGGGGATTTTACCTTGACAGATTCTTATATTTCGGTGATTGAAGCGGTGAAACATGGGGCGGCGGCTAATGATTGTAAAGCCGAATTACATTGGTTGTCAGCTGAAGAAGTAGAAAAAGAAGGCGTGTCAATGCTTAAAAATTATGATGGTTTAATTGTACCTCAAGGTTGGGGGAGCCGTGGCTCGGAGGGTAAAATTAAGGCTATACAATTTGCTCGAGAAAATAAGATACCATATTTTGGTTTATGTTATGGGATGCAAATGGCGGTGATTGAGTTTGCCCGTAATGTTTTGGGTTGGTTAGATGCTAATACAGAAGAAGTTGATCCTGATACAGTACATCCGGTAATTCATATTATGCCAGGTCAAAAAGAATTACTTAAAGCTAAGGGTTACGGAGGCACTATACGCTTAGGTGGTTGGCCTTGCCAAATAAAGCCTGAGACACGTTTAGCGATGGCTTATGGGACTAAAACTACAGTGTCAGAGCGTCACCGTCACCGTTATGAGTTTAATAGTGAATATCGAGAGCAGATGGAGGCTAAAGGCTTAATTATTAGTGGTACTAGTCCAGATGGTACTATTGTGGAGGCTATTGAGATTAAAGACCATCCTTTTTTTGTCGGGACACAATTTCACCCAGAGTATATTTCCAGGCCATTAGAACCTCATCCGCTATTTGTAGCATTTTTGAAAGCGTGCTTAAGTTCACCAAGTTCTTAAAGTTTGTAAAGTTAAAAGTAAAATCCCAAATCTCAATGATCAATGACCAAGGGGGATAGATAGATAAAGATTACTAATTTTGAATATTTTTGCACTGTATAAAAAATACTACTGCTTGGAGAGGCCTCCGTGTTCACGGAGATAAAAGCGAAGATAAAATAAAACGGGCTCCAGGGAGGCCCGTTTTATTATTTAGCTACGACGTTGACAAACTTAGTGGACTTTAGTCGGTTGTTAAATTTTAACATCTTCTTGGTGGTAAAAGCTACCAATCCTTCTGTAAGTGCGTAAAGAGTGTCATCTTTACCGCGTTCCACATTTTTACCAGGGTGATATTTGGTACCGCGTTGGCGGATGATAATAGCACCAGTTTTAGCTTGTTCGCCGTGATTGAGCTTGACGCCTAAACGTTTGCTTTCGCTGTCGCGGCCCAATCTAGAGGAGCCGCCGGCTTTTTTATGTGCCATATTGGTTTTTTTTAAAGCTAAGATAACAAAAAATAGCCTAATAAGCTATTTATTATGGTTGATAGCCTGTTTTGATAATAGCAAGAAGATAGGGTATTGTCAACCCCTGAAAATAGCTTAATTAGTAAGTTATTGAAAACTGTTGACTTTTATGGCAAAAGAGATTTAAGATTGCATTAGAAAGTTCTTTGAGAACTAATTTTTTCATTTTTGAGAGGTGATTAAATGTCTAAGAGAAGCAGCAGCCTTAAGAACGACATAAAAAAGGTCGTCTCCGGTGCTAGTATACTAGTTCCGCCGGAATCAAAAGGTAATTGGTTTGTAATGGACACTAGTGTGTTGATTAATGAACCAAGATGTCTTTATGCACTTTTGGGTTATAGTATTGATGGTATAACGCCACTGGTTTGTGTTAATGAAGATGGAGTAGAGGTATCTAATGACGATTTGTTCAATCGTGTATATTTACCGATAGTGACTACTGATCAATTGCGTAATTTAAAAAATTCTCCTGGAGATATCGGGTTTGATGCGCGAGAAGCTTTACGAGTGATTAGAGATATTCAAAAACATCCACAGCTTAAGAATCGTCTAAAAGTTGTTGGTAAGCGTAGTTGGACAAAACTTGAAAACTTCAATCAAAAAGACCCAGATTGTCAAATTGTAGCTACGGCTAATTATTTGTTTAACTCTGAAAAAGGAGATGTTTTAGCTAAATCAGTTAAGATTTTGAGTGATGACATTGATTTTCAAATCATTGGTAATGATTTTTTACCAGGCATTAAAATTGAAAGCTTTAGGCTTTACGAAACAGATATTAAGCCAGATGAATTTGAAATGAAAGTAGTCAGAGTAGATCAAGAAGATTTATTAAGATACTCTGCTTACAAAGATTGGTATCAAGTTTATAGTGATGCATTATTAGCTAAAGATGATGGTTCAAGGTTCTCTCCTTTGCCCTATGAGGATTTTACAAGGTCATATGATACAAAATTGCGTTTGGCCTATAATCCAAATAAACATGGAGTTATTTTTGAGAATGATCCGGTAAAAATAGAGATTGTTTATCATAATGAATTTGGCGGTGGAGAGAAAATAGAAACCAGGGCAGGATTGCGTAAGGGTAATTTCTTGGCTTTAATTGCTAAAGATCTAAGTGCTTTTGGTATAACACCGTTTTCTTTTAATTGTGATGGTATTAATTGGTATCAGGTTTGTGCTTTAGCTCAACTTTTGGATCCTAATATAGATTTTGTTTTTTTGAAGGGCGGGGCTGGGACTGGTAAAACTTTGCTGTCTTTAGCGGCTGCTTTAGAGCAAAATCATTTATACCGCAACATTTTTTTAACTAATCCGATGGTACCACTTGACGGTGTGGATAATATTGGTTTTTTGCCAGGTTCTTTAAGTAGAAAAATTGCTCCATGGATGCAATCTTTTGAAATGAACCTTAACCTAATAAAGGAAATTGGTAAAAAAGTAATAGAAAGAAAAACTGTTGAGGATAAACCTATTAGTGCTAAAGAATTAGAGAAGGAAAAGAAAACAACACAAGTGAGACGGCGTCGATTAGAAAGTTCTGTTGTTAGCAACGATGATAATAACGAATCGGTTAAACATAAATTTCAGGGCGTATTGAAACCGGTTAAAGAAGTTTTGGATCAACTCAAAAAAGACGCTCGCTTAAATCAGATTCCGACTTATAATGTTCGTGGTCAAACTTGGCACAGCGTTTTTGCAATAATTGATGATGCTCAAAACTTAACAGTTAATCAAATCCGTACAATCACTACTCGTATGGGTCGCGGTACAAAAATGGTCTTCACTGGTGATTTGGATCAGATTGATCGATCTCGTTTTATTAACAGACGAACTTCTGGGTTAACTCATGCGATTAAAAGTATGCACGGTGATTCTTATTCGGCGATTAGTTTCTTTAACGAAGTAGTTCGTTCACGTGGAGCGGCGGTGGCTCAAAAAAGAATTTAGTTTTTTTGTGATATGTAAGGCTGTGGATAAAAATCCACAGCCTTTTAATTTTTGTATTATAAAATGCTTGAAAATCAGGGATAGATAGGTAAGGATTAATAATTTTAATGACATTAATGGGGCCGAAAGGTTATTACTACTTGGAAAGGGGTACGCCTTCGTGGAGATAAGTACTAAATACTTGACACCCTTTGGGGTGTATGTTAATATAAGAAGAGATGAAATAAGCAGTGATGCTTATTGTTTATCGAAGCAAATAATTTCTTACTATTTGGCGAGATCCTTGCTTGCGTAAGGGTAAAGGTTAGATTATGAAAAATACAGAACAATTAATTAATAATGTGATTGGTCAATTAGAAGGGGTTAAGAAGATGATGGCGGATAATCGTGATTGTTTAACTGTTTTAATACAGTTAAAAGCGGCTAAAGCAGCTTTAAGTAGTGCAACGGCTAAATTATTATCTGATAACTTAATGTCTTGCTCTACAAAGTCTAAAGGGAAACAATCTGAGCAAATTAAGCAATTAATTACTGAGTTAATTAAAAATTAAAATAATATTATGACAAAACAGTTTACTAGCGACAATTTTGCCGCTGAAGTCTTAGAGGCTTCAAAGAATAAACCAGTGCTTGTGGATTTTTTTGCTGTGTGGTGTGGCCCATGTCAGATGCAGGCTCCTATTTTAGAACAAGTGTCTGAAGCGATCGGTGAAAAGGCTGTGGTTGGAAAATTAAATGTAGATGAAGCTGGAGATGTTGCTCAAAAGTTTGGCGTAATGAGTATCCCAACTTTAATTATTTTTAAAGATGGTAAACCGGCTAAGCAATTTGTTGGTGTGCAGATGAAGGATTCTTTGTTGGCCGATTTAACTAACTTGGTTTAAAACAACTATGCTAAAACGCTATTGGCGTTTAACCAGCGTCACCCTTGTTATAATAGGGGTGACGCTGGTATTGTTTTTTGTTTGGCCACAGAAAAAAATTGGTGCAGAATTAATTTTTTTAGATGTGGGACAGGGTGATGCAATGTTAATTAAAACACCGTATGGACAAACAGTTCTAGTTGATGGTGGACCAGACGCACTTGTTTTAAAAGGGTTGGGAAGATATTTACCTTGGAGTGATCGGAGTTTATCGGCTGTTTTGTTAACACATCCGCACGATGATCATCTGTTTGGTCTAATTAGAGTCGGAGAGAGATATTCTTCTGAACAAATTTTTACTGGTTTTAGAATAGCTACTTCAGCTCCTTATCAAGCTTGGTTGGAAAGAGTGGCTACAACCACGCCGTTGAAAACTGGGCAACGCTTAATTTTTGGTCCTGATTGTTATTTGGAGGTATTGTCCGATGGTCGTTTGGCTAGTAATGATAATGATGGGTCACTTGTAACTAAGTTTGTGTATGATAATTTCAGTGTGTTGTTGCCGGGAGATTTAGGATTAAAAGGCGAGAATATTTTATTGGTAGCGTCTAGCTCAATATTGAATGCAGATATTTTAAAAATCGGTCATCATGGTTCGGCAGAAAGTTCTAGTGAGGCTTGGCTTAAAGCCGTTAGCCCTAAGCTAACGGTAATTTCGGTTGGAATGGATAACCGTTATGGCCATCCGTCACTTAGAATTTTAAATCGTTTGGATCGACTAGGCTTGAGTTATAAGCGTACAGATCAAGAAGGGGATATTCATGTTTGGTCTGATGGACAAAGTTTTGTGGTAAAATAAAAGACCTTGAGGAGGTCTTTATATAATTTTAGAAATATTTTATGTCAAACCTCTGGTAACAATAGAGGTGATATAAAAATCACTAACTTGATTGGCTATAGCTTGTTCCATAGCTTCAATATTTTTAGCTGAGAATTTTTTAAAATCATCAGATTTTTTAAAATCTTCAACACTTTGATAGCGGGAATGTGCTAAAAACTCTACTTCTTTGTTTATCATTACTTTAGCAGATTGATTCGCTTTATTGATATCATTACAAACAAACCATAAAATAGTTTTGTAGTGATCTGATTGGCGTTTTTTCTCAAAATTAGCGTATCTGCCAATAGTGTAACTAGTTATTAGCCACTTCAAGGCTTTTGTTGATTCATTCATTGTAACACTCCGTAAATTGAAAGGAACAAATAATTGTTTTGTTTATAGCAGTAAATATCTTTTTTGTCAATGTTGCGTCATTAGGGCTAATGTTTTAAGATAACCACAAATAAACTTTAAATCTATGAACAAAAAAGAAAAAACTTTTGTAATTATTAAGCCAGACGGTATCCAGAGAACTTTAATTGGTGAAATTATTAAACGTTTAGAACGCACTGGTTTGAAATTAGTGGCTATGAAAATGATTATGGCTACCGAAGATCAATGTTGGGCGCATTATAATAAAGATGATGTTTGGTTTGAAGCCAAAGGGCAAAACACTATTAAAAACCGTGAAGCTATGGGTTTAGCTATTGAGAAAGAAGCTATTGAATATGGTAAGGATATTATGCGTGCTAATGTAACTTTTATGACTTGTGGGCCAATCGTGCCAATGGTCTTTGAGGGCAATAAGGCTGTAGGTGTGATCAAAAAGATTGTTGGCAGTACAGAACCGTTGACTTCTGATGTAGGCACAATTCGTGGTGATTTGACCATGGACTCTTATGACTTAGCTAATGCGGATGGTCGTTCTGTTCGTAATTTAATTCATTGTTCAGACCAAACTGATGAGGCGGAACGTGAAATAGGTGTGTGGTTTAAGCCGGAAGAACTTTTGAACTATCGACTAGTGGCTGAACAAATTTTGTATGATGTTAATTTAGACGGAATTAAAGAGTAGGTTGTTCTGTGGATAAGTTGAAGTGAAAATCTGAGAGATAGGGAGTAATAAAAAATAACGATAAAAAGTAAGCTTGACGGCCATTTAATTTTATATTAAAATAAAAAAATAAGAGGGACTTAGAGCCCTACGATTAATTGTTTGATTGGTGGACAGTTAGTCGTGGTGCTTTAAGGGTTAAATTAAAGCTCACAAGGGAAAGCGTGAAAACAGTCTCAATAAAAGGGACTGTTTTTGCTTTATTTGAAGTATGTTATAATGTAAAAATGTTTAAGAAAAAAAAAGAAACTTTGTGGTTACCTAAAAACCGTTTAGCTATAACTATTCTAGCTTTGGCGATTTTGGTTTTATTATTGCCAAACTGGTGGCGCACCAGAGAAAAACAATCAAAGATTGATCGAGAGGTGGCTTTAATGAAAGCTGATATTCAAGCTAATGAAGGTAACAACTCTCAGTTAAAACAAATGTTAGCTTATTTAGAATCTCCAGAATTTTTAGAAGAGCAGGCAAGGGTTAAGTTTAATTTAAAAAAAGATGGTGAGAAGGTTGTGGTGGTTAAAGAAGTGGAAACAGCTAGTAATATTTTGACGCAAGACCAAAAAAGTTTAAGTAAAAAAAATACTCTACCTGGTAATTATCAAAAATGGTTGGATTATTTTTTTGAACCAAAGGGTTAATTTTTAGTATAAAAAAATCGGTTAGCAAGGTAATCGGTTTTTTTGTTTTGTGAGCCACCTGTCGGGGTCGGACCGACGACCTACGGTTTACGATACCGTCGCTCTACCAGCTGAGCTAAGGTGGCAAATATAGCTGGAGTGAGCAAGATACGGGAATCGAACCCGTGCCACAAGCTTGGGAAGCTTGAGTACTGCCACTATACTAATCTTGCTCAATCAAGCCATACTATGCTATGATTATAAACGGTCAATGCGGAAATAGTCAACCGCTTAATTTTAAGATTGTCATAAAGGAGGAATTATGAAAGATTTTATGAAATTGTATCAACGTCAGATTGTTGCTGGTGTATTATTAACCACTTTTTGGTGTGTGGCCTCGGGAGTTGAAGCTGTTGGGCCAACTTTTAGTTATACAGCAAATATTGTTAACAAATCTAGTACTGTTTTAGAAACAGTGCCTAGTGGGTCTATTACTACGGTGATTCAGCCGGAATACGCACCTGCGATTTATAGTCAAACTTCCGTTATTTTACCGTCTTTTGATGGATCTAAACAATTATGGCAACCTTTAGGTTGGTCAGCTGGAGAGTGGAGAGCTGATTTATTTAGTGGTAGTTTTTCAATAATTGGTCGTGGTGAATGGTCTACGCCGCTAGAGGTGAATGCTGTGCGTTATAAAACAGTGGATAACTTACCTTGGAAATTAAAACTAGCTAGTGAGATTTTTGATTTTGATATTAATGCAGAAGGCAATAAGGCAATGCTTGACGCTACTATCAGATACATTCCAGATAATGATTATAAACAAGCTTATGTTTATGATGAAATTGTTAAAGAATGGCGAGCTTTACCTTCTACTGATTATCCGCTGGAAGGTGTTTTGCGTTTGGTGTTAAAACAATTTAAAGGAAGAATTGCCGTATTTTCTAATCCTGGAATTTTAACGGTTGGGCGAGCCAGTTGGTATGCTTACAAACCTGGTTTATTTACCGCTTCGCCAGACTTTCCTAAAGGCTCTAAATTACGAGTAATTAATTTGGATAATGGTAAGTCTATTGAAGTTATAGTTAATGATTGGGGGCCAGAAAGAGATAAGCACCCTGATCGGGTGGTGGACTTATCCAAAGAAGCGTTTTTGGAGTTGGCTCCGCTTAGTCAAGGGACAATGAGAGTGGCAATTAGTCCAATTGAAATAAGCCCTGATCGTAATGGTAAAGTTTTAGGTGTTAAAGATAACGGCTTAAGTGATAAACCAAAAATTACAGCTAAATCAGCGATTATTTTAAATGAACGTAATGGTGAAGTAATTTTATCTAAAAACTCTGAACAAATTTTACCGATTGCTAGTTTATCTAAAGTAATAGCTATGAGTGTGTACTTAAGAGAGCAAAGCGATTTGAATAAAAAAATTACGTATAGCGATAAAGATGCTAAGTTCAACGGTTTGTATGTTAACTTAGCTGATGCAGCTCAAATTAATTTAAAAAATGGTGATCAGGCCAAGACCAAGGATTTTATCTATGCTTCGGTGGTGGCTTCGGCTAATAATGCTGTGGAAACTTTAGTGCGTGATAGTGGTTTATCACGAGAAAAATTTGTGGAGAAAATGAATCTTTTAGCAGTGGAGTGGGGAGCTAAAAATACTCACTTTGTTGAACCAACTGGTTTGTCTTCAAAAAATGTGAGCACCGCTGAAGACTATGCAATTATCACTAGAGAGGCTTTTAAAAATGATGTTTTAAAAAAAGCTAGTGTAACTCCTAAGTATGTGTTTACTGTGTTAAATCGTAAGGCTAGTAAAACTTTGAGTAATACTAATCAACTTGTATTAGATCAAGCGCAAAAGAATTTGAAATTAGCACCGTTAGGAATTAATGGTTCTAAAACAGGTTTTCTGAAAGAGGCTGGATATTGTTTGTTAACAAGAGTTCAAAACGAAGCTGAGCAATATACTATTATCACTTTTGGTTCACCGACTCGTAAGAGTAGTTTTAATGAAATGATGGACTTGATTAAATACGCCAATCTAAAAAGTTAAGTTTTTTTTCTGGGCTGTGTTATAATGTAGTCAAGAGAAAATATGATAAAATTTAAGGGGGTTTCTAAATTATATAATGATAACGTGGTGGCATTGGACAATGTATCTTTTTACATTAAGTCTGGAGAGTTCGTGTCTTTGGTGGGACAATCTGGAGCTGGTAAAACAACCTTAGTAAAAATGTTGATCGGTGAAGAAAACCCTAGTGAAGGCCGGATAGAAGTTGGCGGTTGGGATATTACACGCCTAAGAGGCTCTGAAGTGCCTCATTTAAGGCGACAAATTGCTACGATTTTTCAAGATTACAAGCTATTACCAAAAAAGACATTGCTGGAAAATGTGGAGTTTGCATTGCAGGTTTGTGGTAAATCAATGAAAAAAATTAAGTTGGTAGCACCGCAAGTAATGAGAATAGTTGGTTTGGAAAGTAAAATGCATCGATATCCACATGAAGTTTCTGGTGGCGAACGACAACGCACAGCCATTGCTCGTAGCTTGGTGTATCAACCGAAGATTTTATTAGCCGATGAGCCGACAGGCAACTTAGATTCTATTAATGCTAAAGAAATTGTAGATTTATTATTAAAAATAAATAGTTTTGGCACGACAGTAGTGTTAGTTACCCATAATCGTGATGTAGTTAATAAATTACGCAAAAGAGTTTTAACCTTACATGAAGGGCGACTGGTGAGTGACCAAGCAGTCGGTAAATATATTATTTAATTATGTCTATGTGGCTTTCTGCCGGACGAATTTTAAAGTTTGGCTTTCAAGATATTGCTCGAAATGTTTGGTTATCGTTGGTAACGGTGATGATTTTAGTATTAACTCTGTTTAGTGTCAATTTACTTTTAGCGGTGCAGGCTATTAGCGGAGCGGCAGTAGATACTATTAAAAATAAAATTGATGTTAGTTTATATTTATCACCAGAGGCGCCAGCTGATAAAATTGCTGTTTTAAAAGCACGTATTTCAGCAATGTCGATTGTTAGTAGTGTTGACTTTGTTTCACAAGAGGAGGCTTTGAAACGGTTTCAAAAATTTAATGTAAAAGATTCGACCATTAATCAAGCTTTATCTACATTAAATAGTAATCCGTTGGCACCTAGTCTAGTTATTAAACCTAGTGAAACTGGCAGATTTGATGAATTACTAACGGCTTTAAATAAAATTGACGATCCTTTAATTCAAGCTCGTGATTTTGATAACTACAAAACAATTTTAGATAAGATTGATGCGATTACTAAAAAGGTTAGTGAAGCAGGATTTTTTGTCAGCGGTTTGTTTATGCTGATTACCCTTTTGGTTATTTTTAATACGGCTAAGGTGGCAATTTATACTCATCGTAATGAAATTGGTATCATGCGGTTGGTCGGAGCTTCTAACTGGTTTATTAAAGCTCCCTTTTTGATTTCCGCTTTTTTGTACACTCTGTTTAGCTCGATATTTGTGGTGATTGTTTTTTATCTCTTTTTAAATTTATTGCAGCCATATTTGGAAGCTTTTTTTGTGGGCTATACATTTAATATTATGGCTTATTTTACTGCCAATTTTTGGGCTATCTTTGGTTTACAATTCTTGGTGGCAGCCTTGGTAAATATGTTAGCTAGTTGGTTGGCTGTTAGCAAGTATTCTAATGTGTAAAAGATATTTGTAAATAAAAAATCGCTTTGATGTCCATCAGAGTGATTTTTTATTTGGTGTCTTTTAAAGGGGATAGGTTGATAATGTTTAAAATTAAAATTACAGTAGCTAGATAAAATAAATAAGGTAGAGGCAATAACTTTAAGACAAAGAAAGCGATAACGCCAGCAAAAATCCAACCCAAAGAGCGGGTTTGTCTAAATAAGGTAATTAAACCAATGTTTTTTGCATTAACTTTTTTGTAAAAATAAACTTCTTGCATAGCTTCGGCTAAAGCGGCGCCACTGCGACTTAAGAACATGATAGAGCCCCAAAGCCACGGCGAAGTGCTAGTAGTAGTGGCGATTAATAAACAGGCTCCGGCCATTAAAAGATAGCCAACAACTAACGTTTCTTTTTCTCCCCAAAGCCGATCAGCTGCTAAGCCGGCTGGTAATTGAAATAATACAAAGGGTAAAAGCATGACAGTGAACATAACACCTAAAACTGACCAGCTAAAACCAAGCACGCTATGTAAATAAATAGGGACATAAATTACGGCCCAACCATAAAATATTTGTAAACAAAAAGCAGATATTATAATTAAACGTAAGTTTCTTTGACGTTTTAAAGATTTCAAGACTTGACTCCAGGATATTGGTTGGTGGTGCTGAACCCAGTAACTTTTATGTAATAATTTATAATTACTAAGCAATAGTAGAAAAGCAATACTTAAAAGAGCTCCGCCTAATTGATAAATAATCACATAGCCAAAACGATCAACCCAGTAACCAGCTAAAAGAGGTGAACACAACCAAGCGGAGTTAATAGCCAAGAGGTAACGTCCACGAATACCACCCGTGTTGGCGTCGTCAGACTGCTCTTCTAGAAAGATATCTAGATTAACAACTAACATGATAAGAACTATGTAGCGGGTAATAAAGGCGGTGGCAATAATTAGCGGATCTTGGCTGATACTGATAAATAAAGTGGCGGTGATACCAATAAAAAAAGCAAATAAAGAACTTTTAAAATTGCCTAAGTTGTCTATAAGTCGAGGGTAAAAAGCAGCAGCTAAAAGAGTTAGTCCGGCGGCGGAGGCCATTAATAAACCCATACTCGCATCGCCAAAATAATTAATTAAAAAAGACGATTGTACGTAGCCAGCCAAACCGTCGGTTAAGGCGATTAGGAAAGCTAGACCGTATAAGATGTTTATAATCTTAGGGCGTTTAGTTGATTTTAGTTTCTCCCTCCTTACGGACATAATGTCTTTTAATTAACCAAATAAGCAAGCTCAATAAAGCAAGACTTAGAAAGCCATAAGATATTTCGTTATAATATTTTTGTAATTGATTTTGATTGGCACCGAACCAGTAACCAAGTAGAGCTAGAATTACACACCATAAACCAGATCCAAGAGCAGTGTAAAATAAAAAAGATTTTAAATCCATTTTGGCTAATCCGGCTGGGATAGAAATGAGTTGACGAATGGCTGGTAAAAAGCGACCGATGAATGTTGAAATATCACCTTTGGATCTAAAAAATTGTTCAGATTTAGTCAAAGATTCAGGGCTGATTAAAAACCACTTAGCCCACCTGGACCTGGCTAGGCGATGAATAATAGGTGAACCTAAATGCTTGGCCAAGTAATAGTTAAAAAGAGCACCGATTAATGAGCCTAAAATACCAGAGAAAATAACCAACCAAAGATTCATGCGTCCCTGGCTAGCTAAATAGCCAGCTGGAGGAATAATAACTTCAGAAGGAAAGGGGATAAAAGAGCTTTCAATGGCCATTAAAGCTATAATTCCTCCATAGCTCCAGCCAGCAAAAAGATTTAAAAGTGAAGTAAAAAAATGCGACATATCAAGTATTCGTTGTCGTTTAAAAGTTATAATTCATTATATCATTTTTGTGTTTTTGTAGCTATATTGACAAAAGATATAAAAAATGTAATAAAATAAACAGTTGTTTAATTTTGTTCTTTTAAAAAAGGTGATGAAATGAAAAATTTGTTTTTATGTGAAGTGTTTTTGTTTGTTTCTGTGGTAATTAATTACTTTTTTGTAGTTTATTTTGAATTTGGAGTTTTGGCTTCTTATTTATTTTTTGGTATTTTATTAAGAATGCTTGTTCCTGATAATTGGAGCATAAATGAATATTTTTGGGTTTCGGTAGCTATTTATGGTGCGAATATCTTTATGTTAGGGTTTTTGTTTGAAAATTACTGGGAAATTGATATTGCTGGAAAAATCTTGTTTATTGTCAGGTTCCTACTGCTTTCTTTAATGTATTGGTTAGGTTGGATGCTTATTAATTGGTTAGATGTACCAATTATAGTTGATTCAATGGATAATTATGATGATCCGTCTTAAAATAGACGGATTATTTTTTTAGTTGTAAACTTTAACTAATATTGGCTAAAGAAAACGACTTGACTTTTAACTCGGTTTTTATTATGATAGTAAGTAAATAGAGTAGTATTCTGCCCGTGTTTGTGTTGGGTGGATGTTTTATCGGGTCGATACCAAAGCGGTCAACTGGGGCAGACTGTAAATCTGCTGGCGCACGCCTTCGTAGGTTCGAATCCTACTCGGCCCACCACTTCGTTTAAACGAGGTTAATTTTCAGTTATATGTCACAGGACAACATGATTAAGTTTGAATGCACTATTTGTAAGCATGTCAACTATTTCTCTCACAAGAACAAGAAGATTTTGAAAACTCGTTTAGAGCTCAAGAAATTCTGTAAACATTGCAAGACATCAACATTGCATAAGGAAACAAAATAAGTTTGAAAGTTCATAAAGTTTGTCAAGCTAATCAAGTAGAAAATAAAATACTTATTGACTTTATAAGCTCTATGAGCTTTTGATTATTTGCAAGTCATTTAATAATTGATGCTAGTTGTGCTGTGAACTATAATACAGTACAAAAGTTATATATACTATTACTAGTATTTGATTATGAAACAAACAGAGTTATTAAATAAAGGAACTGCACTTCGTCGTCAAGGTTACTCTTTTGTAGAGATTAGTGAGAAATTAGCGATTTCTAAAAGCACTGTCTTACTTTGGTTAAGGGGGTTAAGATAAACGAAGAAGGTGCTAAAAAATTGGTTGAACTGGGTAATAAAGACAGGGCGAAGTCTGTTGTTGTAAATAAAAAAAGAAGACAAGTGGCTTGGCAAAAAATGGCTGATAATTCTGTTTTAGTGAGTAAAGATTTATTGAATTGTGATGTTGATTATTGCAAGATTTTGTTAGCTATGCTTTATTGGGGAGAAGGCACTAAGACCGTAAGACAATTGGTTTTTATGAATTCTAACCCAAAAATAATAAAGATGTATTTATTTTTATTACTTAAAGTTTTTGTTATTAACGAGAGCAAACTAAAGACCTATTTGCATTTGCATGATTATCACGATAGAGATAGAATGATAAATTATTGGTCTGATATAACAGGAATTAATAAAAAAACAAATAAAAATTTATTATAATCAAGCAAATATAGGTATAAGGAAAAAATTTGACTACAAAGGTTGTATATCGATTAGGTGTTATAATAGTTTAATTGTAGATGAAGTATTTTGACTATTAAAAGACTGTATCAAACAATTGTTTAATTTGCGGGATTGGTGTAGTGGTAACATGCGACTCTCCAAAAGTTGTGACGTGGGTTCGATTCCTACATCCCGTGCCATTGTGTAAAAAAGCGACTTGTTGATTAAACTGAATTTAAAAAACAAGCTATTAGGGGCTGTCCCATTAGGCTTGTTTTTGATTTGATAGAAGTTTTACAAATGAAGGATTAGTTACACAAACTTCTTTGTTGGGTTATTTGGTTTTTGTTTTTTTGACCGATTTTTTAAAATTAGAGCTGTCTTTAATTTGCGACTTTTTGTCGTATGATTTAGTAGCTACTGTTTTGCTAATACTGTCTCGCATTTTTTTAACATCAAGACAAGTGCTAATTTGACTAATTGATTGTGATAGCCTAACACTGTCTCTAACCTTTCCGACAGTAATAGTTTGACCAACTGTTAACTGACTAAGACTTAAGCAAAAAAGTGTCAAAAAACAAACTTTGTTTAGGTACTTCATGATCTGATCCTCTATTGGTTGTGAATAAAGAACTGCTGTCTTTTTATTATAGCAATAAAATTATAAAAGTTCAAATAGGTGATTTTTATTTTAAAATATCCTTTTTTATCATTAAGTCTGAAGCTTCAATAGAGTTCTTTTCGGTATCATAAATTAAACGGCAGATTTCGACAGGGGAGATCTTTTTACTTGGCATTTCTAGGCAACTACCGTTTTCAAAAAGGCCGTCTTGGCTAGCCTGATAAGACAAATCATTGGTGACAATAGTTTTTATAGTGCCGGAAATAGCATTACGACTAACGACAACGGAATTTTTTTCATTAACGATGTCGTGTCCAAAAACGGAAGCTGGAGGTTTGATGCCGAGTAAATTAGCGGTGGTTGGATAAATATCAAGATGACTAGTTGGCTGATTTTTAATGCCTTGTAGTTTAGTGCCTGGAGCTAAAATAAATAAAGGCACTTCAGTTTTTTGCAAGTCAGCTGAAAAACTATTATTAAAGTGAAGAGCTTCGGCAATGCCTGTAAAACTACTGTGGTCGCCATAGATTAAGATTAAAGAGTTGTTGTATAAACCTGTTAGCTTTAGTTGTTCAATGAAACTATTGATAGTCTGGTCAACATAGTGAATGTTTTGTAAATAATGATACTGAAGCCAGTTTAAGGGTGCGTCGGCTGGGATATTTAAAGTTTCTAAATCGGCTGGTAATTCAAAAGGGGTGTGAGAGGTAAGCGTTATAAGGGTAGCCATAAAAGGTTGAGGTAGGTCTTTTAATTTGGGTACAGTTTGATCAAAAAAATCCTGGTCACTTAAATCATAGGGGCCGATTTTTCTGGTAACTTGATAATCTTTGCGATCAAACCAGTGTTCATAGCCAAGTCCTGGATAGATATTGGCACGATTCCAAAAACTAGAAGCATCTCTGTGAAAAGAATAAGTGTGATAACCATTATCTTTTAAGAGTTTTGGTAGAGCAGTGTAGTTATTGTAAGCATGTTTAATAAAAGCAACTTCATCTGGTAAAGAGTATAAAGAATTTAAAATCATAAACTCGGCATCAGCGGTGGAGCCGGGGCCGATGGGTGCATAATAATTAGAAAAATATAAAGCCTCTTTGGTTAACTTATTTAGATTAGGTGTTATTTCTTGGTCGTATATTTTTTGATTGATGACGGCATTTTCTAAAGATTCAACTTGAATAATAATCAGGTTGCGATTTTTTAATAAACCAAAATTACTATTTTGATTAGCTGGTGGTCGGGTGACGCTAAAAGTTTCGATTAAAACTTTGTCAGCTGGCGTGACTTTGGAAGTGTGAAAATTTGTGAATAAAGAATTAAATAGAAAAAAATTAATGATACCGAGTTTGTTAACAAGTTTGTCAATATCGTAGATTTTTTCTGATTTGTAAAGATTTAATAAATTGCCGGACTCCATTTGTTCGCGAGTTAGCAGATAGCCATAACCAAAGATGGTAAAAAAAATAATAAAAATTGTGAAGATTGATTTTTCAAACTTGGTTAAAGTTTTTTGAGAAAGTAATCCGTAGTAGCTAAGTAAGGCGGAGCTAAGTACTAAAAAGGGCCCGATAATAAAAAGCAGTAAGCGGTAAGTTATCAAAGTTTTGGCGGTACTGAAAGTGGTTAAACCTTCCTGGGCGTAAAATATAGCGGAAAGCTGTAAAAAACCTCCGGAGTAGCTGTGATATAAAAATTGAAAAATAAAAAAGAGTCCAATAACAGAAGAGGTTAAAAAAAGGTATAGATGTTTGGTTTTGGTTTTAAGTAAAAGACTGGAACCAAAAATAAGGACGCCGAAAGAAAAATTAATAATACTACGGCGGATAAAATAATCGTGAACGGGGAGTTTTAGCCAGAAGTTAAATAAGTGGCTTTGTAAAACAAAAATAATGATTAAGCTGATTGGTAACCAGTGGGAGCGTAAAAAACGGTCCAAATGTCGAGAAAACAAAAGTGCTTTGGCTGATAATAATGGAGTTTTGTGTAACATAAGGGATATTTATGCTGTAAGTTGAACATAAAAAACAAATTTGGTAAAGAGTTGACAAGAAAATTTTGTAACGTGCGTAGTATATATTTGGAGGCCTTCAAAGAAGATTATTAATTTATTAATTAACGCCGTGTTATACGGCCAAAAAAATGAAAAAACAATACATTATCAGAAGCTTAACTGTTTTGACTATTTTAGCTACTGCCGTTGGAGTGGCTGGGGCAGTTAATGCTGCTGGGATTGGTGGCGGTAGATTTAATATGGGAATGCACAACGATGAAGATGCTAGAGTTGCACCAAGACAAGCTTGGACAGAAGCTGACAAAACAGCAATGTCAGCTAAAACTGAAGCAATTCAAAGTGCTTTAGACGCTGGTAATTATACAGCTTGGGTAGCGGCAGTAACTGCCTGGAATCCAAATTGTCCATTGTTAACTAAGGTTAATGCTGATAATTTTGGTAAATATGTTGAGTCTAATAATTTGCGAAAACAATCAGAAACTATTTTAAAGGATTTGGGTATTGAAGGCATGGGTCATGGTTTTGGACTAGGTGGCCGGGGTGAAGGTCGTGGCAAAGGAATGGGTTGTCAAGGTGGACAACAAAGATAATGATAGCCAATAAAAATGATAAATATAAAACAGCTTGATTAAAGCTGTTTTATATTATAGTATGTGTTTTATGAATAAAAAAATAAAAAAACCTGAATTATTGTCTCCAGCGGGGGATTTAAATAAGTTGCAAACCGCTTTAGTTTTTGGGGCTGATGCGGTTTATTTTGGAATACCAGATTTTTCTTTACGAGTTAGAATTAATGATTTCGGCTGGGAAGAAATGGAAGCTGGAGTAAGAATAGCACATGAGCAAAATAAAAAAGCTTATGTGACTTTAAATATTTTAGCGCACAATGAACATTTGCCAAAGATAACCGAACATGTGAAGCACTTAAAACAATTAGGACCTGATGCGATTTTTATTAGTGATCCAGGAGTAATGGAAACGGTGCGAGAAGTTTGGCCTGAGGTAAAGCTTAGTTTGAGCACACAAGCTAATTGCACTAATTGGCAATCGGCTAAGTTTTGGCAGGAACAAGGACTGTCTAGAATTATTTTATCCAGAGAATTGTCGTTAGCTGAAATTGCCGAGGTGGTGGAGAAAGTGCCGAAGGCAGAGATAGAGGTTTTTGTACATGGAGCGCTTTGTAGTGCTTATTCGGGGCGGTGTTTTATATCGGATTATTTAACCGAGAGAAGTGCTAATCAAGGTGATTGTACTCAACCGTGTCGTTGGCAATATGAAATTAAACCCTTGGGGCATGATAAAAGTTTGATTTTAGGTGAAGATGCTCACGGTTCCTATATCTTGAACTCTGAAGATTTATGTTTGATAGAAAAATTGCCGGAAATAATCGCTAGTGGGGTGACGGCTTTAAAAATTGAAGGACGAGCTAAGAGTGCGTATTATCTAGCTAATGTGGTGGGAGCGTACAGAAGAGCAATTGATTTAATTTGTGATGGAGAAAAAAACGAAACAGAAGTTGCTAGCGAATTAAAATTTTTGCGAAATGAATTGGCTAGTAAATTAAGACATCGTGGTTATTCGGAAGGCTTTATGTTTCGCGGTGATAAACACTTACAAAATCTTGATGGGAAAAATTTTATTCCTGATTGGGAGTTTTGTGCTCAAGTCGAAGCTTGCGAAGCTGATGGGCAAGGGGCTTATGATGTAACTTTGAAAGTCCACAATACATTGTTGGCTGGCGATGAGTTGGAAGTTATTATACCACCATACCAAATTACAAACTTACAAATGCCAGAGATGATGATGTTTGATGGTCGAGTTTTGACTGAAGCACATGGTGGAGCTGGGGCGGATAGCTTGGTAAAAATTAAAATGAAGCAAGCATTACCCGTGTTGAGCGTAATGCGTCGTAAAGTTTTATGAAGTTTATTGAATAAAATAAAGAACATTCTAAACCGGCATATTATTTAGTTAAGACCGATTGGAGTATGGATCAGATTGCCCAAAAAGTTAAAGAGCGTCTGGCTGGCGTGGAAAACGAGATGCAGGCGGTGATATAACCTTAAGATTAATTTTAAGTTTTTTGGAGAGATAGGTGATCAGTGTCTGTCTTGTTTTTAAAATATTGACTTTTTTTAAGTATTGTTGTATAAAATTATTATAAAAGTTCTTTTACAAAATATTTCGAGGGGATAATGAGATATCTTTATTTATTGATATTTGCTGGAATTGTTGTTGTGTGTTTAGCTGGTGATTTATCAGCTCAAGACAATTTTAATATAACGGGTTGGACGCCTATTGTTACTGATTCTAATATTATTTTTGATCACATATCTTTGTCTAGAAGAAAATGGATATTAAACGTTCGTTGTGATTTAGCTAAGGATATGAAAAAAATCCAAGTAAACAAGAAAGTGTTTAATAAAAAAACAGGGACAGAGGAAGAAAAGCATTATACTGTAAAATATGATGCTAACTATGCTGGTTTATATTTGAAAACTGTTGTAAAGCAGATGGGTTTAGAAGGCTTACCTAAAGATTCTTCAGATATTTTGATTAAAACAGTAGTGGATGATTTTGGTAACATAACGCACTGGTTATTTATAGAGGGGTCTAATAGTTTACTGTGGATATCGACAGCAATAAAATATAAAAGATCTAATGAAGAGCCTAAATCAAACGGTAATATTGTTAAGTGTGAGGCTAGGGTTTACAAACTTTATGAACCACTTAGGATTAAAGGTTTTAGGTTAGATAATGTTGGAGGGTCTTTTATTTTTAGTCAGGGTGAGCAGATTTTTGTGTTGTCTGCTTTTGGCACAGCTTTAGATATTGGTAGTATTGGTAAAAATATTATAGCCTGTAAACAAGATAGTGTGATGGGAGTTCAAATGATGTCTGTCATGACGGAAATTGATACTTCTTGGGTGGCTTTTACTGATTATGGACCAGTGATTTGTGGATCATTTTTAGGTAATTTATCAAATCAAGATTCAACCTTGTTTAATAACACTGACGAGTTGGGTGGTAAAGCTTACTTTGACGGGCGGTCATTAAAAGTTTTGTGGCTTGACGGTCATCTGTCTGATTATGATTTAGGGCTTAATGAAAAATTTGCTCACCAAGTAGATTTTGCTTCAGGTACTTATGGTCAGGCGAAAGTTATTAAGGTTCGTGATTATGGTTATCCTCAATCGGTAGTGTGGTTAAGAAATGAAATAGTTACTCCTCCACCAGATAGTTTATATTTTGGACAATTGTCCAATTATGTTTTATATAGCGCTAAAAGAGAGGGAGTATTGGGCTTGGTTAACACTTCCGGTTCTTTCATACTTTTTAATATCGCAGACTACGGTAAAACTAAAGAAGTCAGAACTACAAGTTTACAAAAGCAGTCTAGCGTGAATAGTAGCAATACTTATGTTGAGCCTTATTTTTCTGTAAATGAAGATTTGGCGATAGTGGAATATGAAAGAGATGATGGGGAAATAGATTCATTATTTGTTTGGCCTGATAGAGAAATTTTAACTTCTTATTATGGTCAGCCAGTTTACGGTTCAGATTCTTTGTATCTTTTTAAAACAGAAACCGAACTTTTGCAACCCGTGCCGGATTTTTCTAGTATTAGAATAAAATATCACCTACCTAGTTTAGTAGATAAAAAGATTTACAGTTTTGTGTTGAAAAATATAGGAGGTAATTCGGTCATTGAATTGAGCTATAAAGATGATTGGAAAATGGGTCGTGATTGGTTGTGGTTGCCATCAAAAAAAATTACTCCATTTTGTGGAAAATTTATTGGTCGTGCCGAGTATGATAGCAGTGTTTATATTTTTTTAGATTGGGGTAAATTAACATTATTATCTACAGCTAAATGGTGGAATAAAAGTTATTACTTTAATTTTTCTGTGGTTTATCCTCCAGCCACTCTGGATGATTATAGTGCTATAGTTTATAGTCAAATTAATTATCAAGGAGATACAAATGTTTTAGCTAGAGTGGTTTGTGGTAAGAAGGATGAAAATAATCGATGGCTTTATAATAAAATTAGTATTTTAAAAGATATAAAGCCTGGAGATTAAAATTAAGAGAGTTGAATAATTCAACTCTCTTTTTCTTATACTTGATTGCGATTAATCCACCAAGAATTTTCTTGGTCATTAAACCACTAATAGTTTTTTTAATTTGTCATTTTTTATGGTTATTTTTATTATCTTTTAATTAAAGCAAGCGTAATTAGGTGTAGGTAAAATGCAAAAATATTGACAGTATTTAATAAATGTGATATAATTAATGTAGTTGTTATGTTTAGTTTAAAAACATAGATTAGATCTTTTAAAATTAATTTAGAGGAGTGACATGCAAGAAGATATGCAAAAAATAATTAACCAAAAACCGTTAATTATGGTGGTGGATGATAACAAAGATCATGCTAAATTGTTTGGTTATTTTTTAAAAAAGTCAGGTTTTGAATCGGTAGAAGTTATCAAGAGCCAAGGATGCTTAAAAAAAATGACTGAGTTGTATGAAGCTGGAAAAAAAATTGATTGTTTGGTAGTGGATATAGCGATGCCGATAATAAACGGTTTTCAGTTAACTAAATTAGTTAAAAAAACTCCATTATTTGGTGATGTGCCGATTATTTTGGTGACAGCCGCAGATAGTGGTATGTTTAGCAAAGAAATCGATGAATCTGAGGCTGATTTATTTTTACAGAAGCCGATTGACAAAGATGTGTTTATTGCTGAAGTAAAGGCGATGATACAATTAACAAGATATCGGGCTGTTTGTAATTTATTGCAGGCTGATCATGTTGAGCCGACTGAGTTGTTAGAACAAATTCGAGCTGTAATTAACGGGTGATGTTTTAATAACTTTTTAATTAAACTACTCTGCAATTGGAGTAGTTTTTAATTTTAATGATTTTCAAATTTATAAAATGTAGGTTGTGATAACAGCAACAATTTTAAATGAAGGAGTTACTCCGAGTTAAAAACTACAAAAATTGTTAAATCTCTTAAAGTAATTTAAGAGATTTTTTTGTAATTAAAAACAGCTCTAATTTTTTAGAACTGTTTTTCAGAGTTTTAAAGTAAAACCATATTTTTGGAGTTATCTACCAAATATCTAGCTTTTTCTGGATTACTAATCATGAGCAGTTCGGCCATGCGAGTAAATAAGCCGTTTTCTACCTGCTTCCAATATTTGGCTCGGGGATCTTGATCAAAGTCTGGTGATATTTCTGGTCCACGTGGTAAAGGATGCATAACAATGCAGTCTTGAGCGCTAGTAGGAAGAATTTGCTTGACAGCTTCAGTAAGGCTAACTGAAACTTGTTCGTTGGGAGTTATTTCACTGCCACGTTCTTTTTGAATTCTGGTCATATACAACACATTTAGATCTTTGGCAACTTCCAAGAGATTGTGATGTTCAGAATAAACAACATGATGACGGTTTAAATAGTCTTTGATATCTTCGTTAACACTTAAGGATGGTGGTGACACGAAAAATATTTTATTTTGTTTGAATTTTGCCATCAAATAAGCTAAAGATCTGACAGTGCGTCCTTTTCTTAGATCGCCGACAAGCCCGATATTTAAATTATCTAAGCGTCCAAGCTCGTTATAAATAGTATCGACATCTAAAATCGCCTGAGTTGGATGTTGACCATGACCATCCCCCGCATTAATAATCGGTATTTGAGAAACAGAAGCCGCTAGTTTAGCATCGCCGGTGTTTTTAAAACGCACAATTATTATGTCGGGGTGCAACTGATTGAGCATCCTAAAATTATCAGCTTGGGATTCACCTTTAACTAATGAAGAAAACTCTAAGGCGTTTTCTGTGCTAGAAGCCAGTAAAGCACCTAGAAAGCTGGTGGCCATCTCGAAAGAGTTTTTAGTTCGGGACGAGGCTTCTTGAAATTGCGAAACGACTCTGATGTTTTCTAGATAATGACAGTTACCATAGTTAACGGTTTTTTTTAACTCCTTAGCTAAGGCGAAGATATTGAACAAAGTTGGAATATCAAATTGTTGTGTTTCGATGATGTGTGATAATTTCCAGGTGTTACGGTATTGAGGTAAATGGTAAGCGTTGAAAGTTATTTGCTCAAGTGCGGTCATGATAGACTCCTTATAAATTACAAAAGAACGGTGAATTAAAAAGACTGTATCATAAATTAAGTAAATATTCAAGGTTTTTGTAGTATATTGTATTTAAGGTTTAAAAAGATTAAGATAATCATATATGCAGGTACCAAAAAGACGTTATGATAAGGTTGCACCTAAGGCTGATCCTCGAATGACTGAGGAGCGATTTTTGGAATTACAAAAAAAATTAGAGAGGTTGTTGAAGGTTGCTCGTCCACGAGCTATTCGTGAAGTGAGTCGTTTGGCGGAGTTGGGGGATTTTTCAGAAAACGCTGAATATCAAATTGCTAAAGGTAAATTACGAGGTATTAATGCTAGGATTAATGAATATGAGCATTTGTTTAGACAAGTAGAAATTATTAAAACCCCGGTTAATAAAGATAATGTCCAAATCGGTCATAAGGTTACCGTAGAAACTGATGGTAAAATTAGAGTTTATACTATTTTAGGCTCTAGCGAAAGCGATCCTTTTTTAGGAATTATTTCTCGTAATGCGCCTTTAGGTGTGGCGCTTTTAGGTAAAGGCGTAGGGGAGATTGTTAGTGTGGTGACGCCGATTAAAAAAGTAGAATATAAGATTATTAATATTGAATAATATGCCTGAATTAAACTGGTCACTTATTCAAGCTCTTGCATGGATAAAAATTATTGCTGGATTGTCTTTAGCAATGTGGTTATTTTTAATTTATAAAAAACCGCGACCGATGTATTTGGGGGCCAGTATTGGTTTGGGTTTAGCAAGTTTTTATGCGGTAATGTCTAAGCCATTAGCAAAAATGTTTTGGGGAAATAACGGTGATGAGATTTTTATTTTAACATTTTTAGCTAAAGTTATTAGTGGCCAACCGTTCCACGATTTTTTTTATAACTGGCTACCGCCATTTTATCCGCCTCTGTATTTTTGGCTAGCTGGATTAGCCGGAAAACTATTAGGTTTAACGGCGGTGGGGGCGGCTAAGTTAGGTGTGATAGCTGTGCTGATTTCATGGTTTTTAGTTTTGGGTATTGGTTTAAAGATATATTGGATTAAAATTCGTGAGGCTGAGTGGGGTGAAACTTGGATGTGGCTAGGTTATGCCGCTGTGTTTTTAATAATGATTGATTTTAATGATTTATTAATTAAACCTTATGAAGCTTTATCGGCACTTTTGGGTGTAGCTTGGATAGCGCTTCTAAACAAAACTTTAAGCGATGGACATTGGACTAAGCGACATTACGCATTTTTTGGAATAGCTGGTGGTTTATTAATACTGACTTATTATTTTTGGTGGTTGATTTTTATTTCTGCATTGATAGTATTATTGCGTTTTCAGTCGCGTCCATTTGTGGCTTTAAAGCGTTTGTTGGTTTTAGGTGTAATAGTAGTTGTGGTCTCTAGCATTTATTTTGGGCCATTATTTTTTAGTTGGTGGCAGTATGGCAGTGAAAATTGGCAGGCACGTTTTTTTCATTGGTCGCATTTAGTTTCGGTGTTGCCGTGGCAAATTTTATCTTGGACGGGTTTATTGTGGTTAATGGGATGGTTGTTAGCTTGGCGTTATCGCACGGTACCGGTGGTGCGTACGGCTTTGGTAGTGGCGCTTGGTTCCTATTTGTATTATTTTGCTAATTTGTTTTTGTTAGTGGGACGAGGTCTAAGTTTTCAAGCACAAAAACCTTTTCCGTTGTTACCAGCGGCGGCCTTGGCTTTAGCTATAGGTTATGGAGCAGTGGAATTGTGGCATCATAAAATTGCTAATTGGTCGCCTAAGCGTCGACAATTATTGGTATTAGCTGTGGTGTTGTTATATTGGTCATTATTGCCCTGGCATGGTTTTATTGACAACAAAGAGGTCTTAACTCAACTGGGAAAAGACATGGTGGTGCCGACAGCCAAGGATTTAGCGGAAAAAATTAAAGTAGCGGTGCCAAATTATGAACAACGTACTTGGTTGTCTAGTAATTTGCCAGAACTTGGGGCTTATTTGCCGTTGTCTTATATGGTTGCATATAATCCACACTTTAGTCATCAAGCGGTGAAATATTCTGATCGTTTGGCTAGTTTAAAATTAGCTGTGAATGCTAAAACTCCAGAGGATTTTTTAAAAGAATTAGATAAAATAAAAATAGGGCAAGCTGATGCGTTGCTTTTGTATAAAAGTGGTGATCAAAAAAATTATCCCTTGTTTTTTTGGCAAGATAGTTTTCCTAACGGTGGGCGAGAGCTAATTGTGAATTTGCCAAGCAATTTGATTGATGAAAAAAATTGGCAGAAGATTGAAATTAATTCAGAGTGGGTGGTTTTTATTAAAAAATGAAGACTGATTTATAAAGTTCATAAAATTTAGGTGTAAAACTCCAACCAACGATCTTCGGCTTGTTTGATAGCTTTGTTGAGCTGATCCAATTCTTTAACTTTTTCATGAGCATAATTGAGAGGGTGGTCGTTAAAATACCACATCAGTTCGGCGTGTGTTTTGTTGAGACGCGCTAATTCTTTTTCGGCGGCCGCCAATTTTTTTTGGTGGTTTTTTTGTTCTAAATAATGCTGGCTACCGTTTTTAGAGTTTTCGGATTGAGGCGTGACTTCAGAAATATGTAACTGTTCAGAGAGCTCTTCGATATATTGTTCGTAATCTTGCCAACGTCTAACAGCTTGACCGTCTGATATTTCCAGTAAGCTGGTGGCTAGAAGATTAGTGAAAGTACGATCGTGACTGGTGAATAATAGGGCGCCATTAAATTTACCTAGAGCAGTGGCCAGCGCTTCAACAGTTTCGAAATCTAAATGACTGTTAGGTTCGTCCATTAAAAGCATATCTGGTTTAGATAACAAGAGACCGGCCAACATTAATCGAGATTTTTCGCCACCAGATAAAACGCCGATTGGTTTTTTAAGCGCCTCACTATTAAATAAAAAATCTCCAGCCATTTTTAAAACAGTTTCGGTTTTTATATCAGCGGAGGCAGCGGTGCGCAGATAATCTCCAACAGCTTGCTGACCCTTTAATAATTCTGAACTGTCTTGAGAATAATAGGCGAGTCTTCCGCCAGAAAACCAGTGATATGAACCGCTTAAGGGTTCTAAGTGGCCAGCTAAAGTTTTCAGAAGAGTGGTTTTACCTTGACCATTAAGACCTAAAACTGCTAGACGTTCTCCAAAAGATAAGTCGAAATCAATTTCGTTAACCAAGGGTTTTTTATAGCCAATACTTAAGCGTTTAACACGGAGGGCCATGTTTTTGCGTTTAATGATTGAAGGCATAACAATACGAGTCAGACCCGCTTGGTGTTCGATGGTGATGCGTTTGGTTTCTAATTTCTGAATTTTTCTTAAAGCGGCTTGAGCTTGCTTGGCTTTAGAGGCTTTAGCACGAAAGTGATCGACAAATTCTTGTAGATGTTCTTGTTGTTGCTCTAGTCCAGCATTAAGTTTTAATAAACTGGTTTGTTTCTGCTCTTTAAAGGCTAGATATTCTTCTAGCCCTCCGGGATAGTGATAGCAACTATGGGGAGATATTTCTAGAGTAGAGTTACACAGGCTTTTTAAAAATTCTCGATCGTGAGAAACAATTAAACAACTGCCTTGATAATTTTTTAAATATTTTTCCAGCAAGATTAATGTGTGTAAATCTAAATAGTTGCTTGGTTCATCTAAAATAAAAAGATTAGGTTCTTTTAAAAGAGCCGAAATAATTTTTAAACGCATCTGCCAACCGCCAGATAATTTGCTAACCAGTTGAGCTAAACGACTTTCGGTGAAAGCGAATTTTGAAGCTTGTTTTTTGGCTGTCCATTCTGGCGTGCCACTGGTACGAATTAAATAAGCCAAAGATGTTTCATCGTTTAACCAGTCGTTGGTTTGATTTATATAACCCAAGTGAGTTTCGGAATTAATTAAAACTTGTCCGTCGTCGGCTTTTTCTAATCCTAAAATTATTCTAATTAAAGTAGTTTTACCAGCGCCATTTCTACCGATGATAGCTATTTTTTGTTTTGTGGTTACACTAAAAGAGAGGTGTTCAAATATTTTTTGCACGCCATAGTGTTTGTGGAGTTCGTTGACTTGAAGCAGAGTGTTCATATTAGTATTTGTATGTTAGCAAGGCTTTTGAGAATTGCCAAGTTTTAAATAGTGGTTGTCTTTTTTAATTAATTTTTACATCTCAGATATAAAAGTTAAACTGTTGATAACTTATATGATGTAAAAAAATTTTTTTTGAGAAAAAAACTGTATGAATTTTTAGACAATGTTTATTTGGGTAATTTTGTTTGTCGTAAATTTATAAAAAGTTGGCGATATTTTTTTTTATGTTTTTTTGTGCTATAATTAAATTATTAAATTATTAATATATGGATGAACTTTAATCATCCGATTTAAAAAATATATGGCTACCAAAAAAGGAGCAAAAAAGCCAGTCAAAAAAACAGTGAAAAAAGCTGTTAAAAAGGCTGTTAAAAAAACTGTTAAAAAGGTTGTGAGTAAACCAGCAAAAAAAACAGTAAAGAAAGTTATTAAGAAGGCTGCTAAAAAAACTGTGAAAAAAGCTGTTAAGAAGATTGTAAAGAAAGTTGTGAAAAAAGCTGTTAAGAAGACCGTAAAAAAGGCAGCTAAAAAAGGTAAAAAATAGTTAGTAGATAGTATAAAAACCGTGCCGTTATGGTACGGTTTTTGTTTGTATTGACATTTTAATATATTTATGCTATAATATATAATATAGTTTTTTTACTAATATAAATAAAGGAATAAGTTTTGAACAAAGCTATTGTTTTTTGGTTTTTGGTGCTGGGGAGCTTTTTGGTTAATAGTTTTATCCAAGATGTTAATATCACTTATGGTCTTTCGGCTAAAACCTTAGAAAAAAAAGTGGTTTATAAAAAAGCGCGGATTACTAAATATGTAAAAACTGGCAAGAAGATGGCCAATGGTCGTTTCCCAAAAGTTGGTTATGTGGCGGTATCTGATCGTAAAATTCATTTAGGCAGTTTGGTCTGGATTGGTAAGCGTCGCTATATAGTTGGTGATTATACCTCAAAAAAAATTCAGACTATGAGTCTTAGAAAAAATTGCGATTTAACGATAGATGTGTTTACCAATGAGTCGGCTTATGAATGCTTGAATTTTGGTGTCGAAACACATAAGGTGGCAATACTTGTAAAAAGTTGAAGTTATAAAAAACAAAAGCAGTCCACATAAGTGGCTGTTTTTTATTTTCTGTTGATTATGTTACAATGAAAGTCTATGAAGAAAAAAATTCTATGGTTTTTTGGTTTGTTGTTGGTGTCTGGCGTAGCTTTGTATTTTTATGTCGGGCATGCTTACATTTATTATGTTATTGGCAGGGCCAAATTACCAGTTATGAATAGTCAAGGTGATTATAGCTTGGGTATGGAAGTTGATGCACTTGTCCGTTATTCGGCGATTGGTGACAGTTTAACTTTTGGCTTAGGGGCTGAAAAAATTGAAGATACTTATCCTTATAGAGTAGCGGAGTATTTAGCCGATAAAGGCCAAAGGGTTCAATTGACAGTCTCGGCTTTCCCTGGAGCGAGATCGTTTGATGTTTTAAAAAAATTATTAGACGAGCCAATAAAAAAACAAGCCGAGCTGATAACAATTCTAATTGGTGTTAACGATATTCATGGTGGAATATCGTTGTCAGATTTTTTAAGTAACTATCAAAAAATTATTAGTCGATTAAAAAATGAATTACCAGGGGCCAAAATAGCGATAGTGGCAATTCCACGGCTAGGTGCTAATAATTTATTGTGGCCACCATTTAACTATTACTTTCGTTTACAAACGGTTCGTTTTAATAAGGCTTTGCGTCAACTAGCAGAAAAACAAGCTGTAAGCTATATCGATTTAGATACCCCGACTAAACAGCAATTAAAAACTTTTACTAACTACTATAGTGCTGACGGCTTTCACCCATCGGTAATTGGCTATCAACATTGGGCGACTATAATTTATGATATTCTTAATCGTTAATCCAATTTGGCAAACTATAATTTTTTCTTTACTTTTGATGGTGCCAATTGTTTGGTGGCGCCAAACGCGAACTGATAAAAATATTTTACCAATCACTGTGTCGTTCGAATTAAAAGGCTTGGCGATTTTATTGGTAGTATTTTCGCATATTGGCTATTTTTTAGATCAAGGAAAACAATTTTTGTGGCCACTATCTAATCTGGCCGGGGTGGGTGTAGATATTTTTTTGTTATTATCTGGTTACGGTCTGGCAATGAGTGCTTTGACTAATAAAAGAAAGATTTTAGAATTTTATCGTCGTCATTTTTTAAAATTATTTGTGCCATTGTGGTTGGTGTTAATATTGTGGTTTTCTGCGGCCTTTTTTTCTGGTTGGGGGAGTTACGATTGGCATTATATACTGCTTTCATTGTTAGGTTGGTTTCCTGGTGCTGATATTTATCAAGATGTTAATTCACCACTGTGGTATTTCAGTTTAATTGCTGGCTACTATGTTTTGTTTCCTGTGTTTTTTAAAACTAGGTGGCCTTGGTTGTCGGCGTTGGCTATTTATAGTGTAGCGTATTTAATTTTTAATTATATTAAGCCACAAATTGGTTGGACGGCTAGATTATATGAATTACATCTGTTAGCTTTTCCAATTGGTGTGGGGTTGGCTTCAGTGTTAAATTCGCCGAAACTTTTAAAAGTGCTAGAAGCTTGTCGTCGTCCGAAGTATTATTATCTAATACTAAATAGTTTGTTTTTAATAATTAGTTATCGATTTTTGTATGCTATTAATATAAAATCTTTATTTTGGTTATCTGTGGATAGTTTATTATCGACATTTTTATTCACCGCTTTGTTTGTGATAAAAAAACAAGAGTGGAAAACTTTATCTTTATTTGGATTGTTGTCTTATGAAATTTATCTTTTACACTGGCCGTGGTTGTATCATTATGGCGGTTTACTGTCTTTAATGCCAGCTTGGTTAGCTGGGCTGATATATTTAGGTCTATTTTTGATTGCTGGTTGGTTATTAAGTTATTTGGTTAAGAAGATTAATTCAGTTACATTGCACGCGGCTAATAAGGCTGATAAAAACTTGGCAGTTAAGTAAAATTTTGTTATAATACAAAATATAAGAATTAATTTTTGCAGTTAATAGAATTGTGAGTAATTTAATTTTATGGAAAACAAAAAGTGTTGGATTTGGGCAGTAATTTTCGCCGTTGTTATAATCGGTGGTTTTTATTTAATTGTCTCTAATCAACTTAAGCAAATTAGTCAAATAACTGTTTATGATGGACTTGACGTGGTGTTTAGCGAGCCAATAAATAATGATAACTTAAAAATAAATTTGATTGGAGATTGGCAATTGCAGGATTGGACACAAATTAAAGACGACACCGATTTATCAAAATTAAAAATTACATTATCTTTTGAGGCTGATAAGTTTACAGCGAAAATATGTAATAGAGCTAGCGGAAATTATACTATCAATCAAAATGTATTAATAGCCTCTGGAGCTATGACCGAAATGGCTTGTGAAAATGAAGATTTAATGAATGTCGAGGGGGCGTTAATGAAGGCTTTGAGCAATGGGATGAAAATAGAAATTAAGAGTAATTTGCTAGTTTTAAGTAATAATGAGACTGGTGATCGTTTTGTTTTCGAAGATTTAGCTAAAAATGAGGTTGAAACAGAAAAAGCCGTTGAAGGAACTGAAAATCCACAGTAATTTGGTCAATTTTAAACACTTTACTTTTTACCGCCCTTGCTTTAGAGTAAGGGCAGTTCTTTTAAACTAATAATTCAGGAGGGTTTTATGCTAATGGTTAAAAAATTAATAGCTGAAACAGTTGGGTATTGTGTAGGTTTAAGCCTTGCTATATTATTTTGGACTTTAGATAAATTAGGGTTACTTAAGGTGACGGGTTGGGAACGTTTGCCAAAGGAATTGAAAAAAATAATCATAGTTTCTAATCACCCCTCTTTATGGGAACCGTTGGCATTGTCTTATTTGTTTTGTAGACAATATGTTTTTGATTTTAAGCGAGCGCCTTATAATTTACCGGATGCTAATAATTATTATCGTCAATGGTTTTCCTTTTTGTGGTGGCCGATACGAACCAGATTTATACCAGTTGAACGAAATGTTTATAGTGTAGCTAATTTCATGACTGTCTATAGAACTATACTTAAAGTGTTGGACGCTGGCGGTAATTTAATTATTTTTCCGGAAGGTGGAAGAACTAGCTCTGTCGTGATATCAGGAGCTTTACAAACATCATCAAAAGGAAAAAAACTGCGTTATTTTTCTGATGGCGCGGCGGCGGTGGCTTTAAGTGCTAAAGCTATTATTGTGCCGGTGTGGTTGGATGGCTTTGAAAAAGTTTTGCCTAGAGGATCTTGGCTCCCTCGTATTTGGCGGCGTTGCTCTATTAAAATTGGTGAACCGATTAATGCGGGGACGATACAACTTAGTAAAAATAGCTTAAACCGTCTTTTAGAAAAAACTGTGCTGGCTTTAGCTGATGAGTAAAGTTAAGCTGATGAGTAAATTTAAAGTGAGTATTTTTTAATACTCACTTTTTTGTTTTTGCTATTATCAATGTTGTTGCTAATGCTATTATCAATTATCAATGTTGTTGCTAATGCTATTATCAATTATCAATGTTGTTGCTAACGCTATTATCAATGTTGTTGCTAACGCTATTATCAATTATCAATGTTGTTGCTAAAAATATCTGAAAAAATAAAACTTAGAGCACTAGTTCAGTATACTAGTTTACTGAACTAGTGCATAAAATTAGAAATTTTTAATGTTTATTTTTTGCTCCCATTAGCATATTGATTAGTAAAAAGTTAACGGGGTAGCGCCTTCGTAAGTCAGCTAAAGTAAAGGGTGAAGTTGGAATATAATCCTTTTTAATAGTTTTTTGGTTTTGATGTTTTTTTAGAACGGTTTTGTAGCCGTTGAATCCGTTATTTAGCCATTTATCGACTTGAGTGATTGTAGCTTTGCCTACGCTTAAGTCTGCCTGAATATCTTCGTAAGTAGTGCCTTGAATTAGTAGTTTGGCTATTTGAATTCTTCTGGAGATCATAACCATTTCACTTAAAGTTAATAGATCTTTAAAAAAATTTTTAGCTTCTTCATAATCTTTGAGAGAAGCGACGATACTGTAAAAGTCTCCAAGATATTTTCTTTTTTGACTTTCTGTTAAGTTTTGATATTTTACTTTGCCGGGCATAAAATTTTTAAATAAATTTTAAATTATTTTAGGCAATAAATTGTATAGTTATTATAGCATATTTGAGGTTATAGTTAAAAGAGCATTGTAAACAAGCGATGATTAATTTGTTAAAGATTATAATTTAATAAATTTTAAGACTAAATAGCTCTGGTTCAGTAAACTAGTATACTGAACTAGAGCTAGGGGAATAACTATTAATTGGGTTTTGTAGCTTGTGCTCGGTGGCTAATAAATATTAAAAAAATAGTTTATGAAAAATAAAATTATTGCCAAGATTGAGGTGAGGTAATATAATAAGGTGATTATAAAATAGTTATGAAATTTACAGTTCGTAAATTAAACAAATTGGTTTATTTAGTGGTGGCTTTGGTCATCGCTTGGTTTTTACAAGATGCGGAAGCTGATAAACAGAGAGTCGTCTATTCTATGGCTGCCTCAACTTCTTCGACGAGCTTAGAGCAGTTTTCTTCGACTAGTTCGAGACAATTAAGCTTAAAATCTGGCTCAGATCAGTGGGTTATGGTTAGTCGGGTGGTGGACGGGGACACCTTAGAAGTTATGATTGATGATGAAAAACAAAAGATTCGATTAATTGGAGTTAATACGCCAGAAACAGTAGATCCGAGACGGCCAGTGCAATGTTTTGGTAAAAAGGCTTCAGCTTTTACTGAAAAACTATTAAGTGATCGGTTGGTGCGCTTGGAGGCTGATAGCAGTCAGGCGGATGTTGATAAATATGGTCGATTACTTAGATATGTGTATTTAAGTGATGGGCGTTTATTGAATCAAGAATTGATTGTTTCTGGTTATGGCAGAGAGTATACTTATAAAAAACCATATAAATATCAAATGGAGTTTCGAGAGTCCGAGGCGAAAGCTAAGCAAGATAAATTAGGACTGTGGGCTGATGGTGCTTGCGATATAAAATAAATAAAATATTGTGACTGGTTCAGTAAACTAGTATACTGAACCAGATAAAAAAAGGAGGGGGGGTAAGTTTGAGAGATTTGAGGAGATTAAGCTTGAGGAGATTAGGTTTGAGAGATTAAGTTTGAGAGATTTGAGGAGATTAGGTTTGAGAGATTTGAGGAGATTAAGCTTGAGGAGATTAGGTTTGAGAGATTAGGTTTGAGAGATTAGGTTTGAGAGATTTGAGGAGATTAAGTTTGAGAGATTTGAGGGGGTTAGGTTTGAGAGATTTGAGGAGATTAGGTTTGAGAGATTAGGTTTGAGGGGATTAATTTTAGGAAGAGGCTTTTAATTTTTATGAAAATTTTGATTATAATTCCGACTTATAATGAACGAGAATCGTTGCCGAAGCTGTTAGAATCTTTGGATGCGGTTAATTTTGATGTATCAAAATTAAAAGAGGCGGAAAAGGCTATTAAGTATCCTCTGAAAACGAATACTAGTCTGACAGTCGAAAAAAACAAGGAAACTTTGCAACAAACTTCGGAACTTGTTAATAAAAAACAGCTTATAATTGATAAGTTGTTTGTGGATGATAATAGTCCTGATGGTACGGCTGAATTAGTGCAAGAATGGCAAGCGACTCGTAGAGATATTTATTTAATTAGTAGATTTGGAAAATTAGGCTTAGGTACGGCATACTTAGAGGGTTTTGCTTGGGCGCTAAATCGTGATTATGAAGCTGTGGTGCAAATGGACGCTGATTTATCGCACGATCCTGTTTATTTGTCTGAAATGCTTGCTAAACTTGATAATTTTCAGGTAGTGATTGGATCACGCTATGTAGCTGGTGGAGGAGTGGAGAATTGGCCGATTTTACGACGAATAATTTCTAAAGGTGGTAGCTGGTATTCTAGAAATGTTTTAAGTTTGCCAATTCGTGATGTGACCGGTGGATTTAATGTTTGGTCTAGGGAGGCTCTGCTAGCCTTGTCATTGAATGAAATTAAGTCTAATGGCTATAGTTTTCAAGTTGAAATGAAGTATCAAGCGTCTCAGATAGGTTTGAAAATGACGGAATTTCCCATAATTTTTAAAGAAAGACATGATGGACAATCTAAAATGAGCCAGAAAATAGTTTTTGAGGCGATGTGGCGGGTGTGGTTATTGTTGGTGCGTAGTCGTCGTATTCAGCCATATAAAAAAATTATTAAATTTGGTGTTGTGGGTTTGTCTGGTTTTATAATTGATTTTGGTGTTTTATTGTTTTTGGTAGAAGTTTTAAAAATTAATTTGTATTTGGCAAATGCGGTCAGTTTTGGCTTAGCTGTTGTTAATACTTTTTTGTTAAATAAGTTTTGGACTTTTAGGAGTAAGCGAACGGATTATACGCAAGAATTTGTACAATTTTTGATAGTATCTTTGATTGGTTTGACGCTGAGCTTGGTAGGACTTAGGTTATTGGTTCAGCTTGGTCTGTGGTATGTGTTGGCTAAAATTATCACAGTTGCTGGCGTGGCTATTTGGAATTTTAGTATTAATAATTTTTGGACTTTTCATTGTCAGCCTGTTGACAACTCAGAAAAAAAATAAAAAGCCGAAAATAAAGGTGATTAGAAAAGTCTTGGTTATTAAGATTTAAGCTAGTTGAAAACAAGGAATTACAATAGGTTGATAACATTTGATTATTTTTTTAATGTTAGCCAATATATTTCTTTAAAAAAGGTCATGAAAATGGAGCTAAAAATTTGATAAAGGATTGAACTCTAATAAATATCAAGGCTCTTGACGGATGACTTGGTTTTTCTTTTATAAATCTGTTATAATACTAATAAATATACTTGAGATTAAGTTGTGAGCCTAATGCCGAAGTTAAGGAGGGCGACTAAAGGTAAAACTAAGTCTTAAGAGCCACGTGATTAAGCGCGGCTTATAATTTAATTTTCCGTAGCCAAATTTTTTGATTTGGTTCGGGAGCAATACTATGGCAAAAATGACCAAGTCTCAGATCTTGGAAGCCATGGCTAACGCCATGCAGGTTTCCAAAAAAGAAGTTAATCACTTCTTTGACGAATTAACTACTTTGGGTCACAAAGAAGTTAAACGCAACGGCGAATTTACCTTACCTGGTTTTGGTAAAATGGTGAAAGCTCAACGCAAAGCCAGACAGGGCCGTAACCCAGCTACTGGTGCCACTATTAACATCCCAGCTAAGACTGTGGTCAAGTTCCGTTTGTCCAAGGCTGCTAAGGACGCTGTGCTGTAATTTTTGTTTCAAACTACGAAGAATCCGCCGTAAGAAGCGGATTCTTTGTTATATAGTGTTGTCATTCTCGGCGAGCTTCCGTTACCTACCTGCAGGTAGGTAATCGGGGTGAGGGAAGGGAATCTGAATTTATTTTTAATGCAGACATCCTTCCCGTGTTGAGTACAAAGTGCCAGGGGCGACAGAATAAATTGGGAATGACAGCAAGACGACATATGTTGGAGTACAGGAGGTAAATTATTAAATCGTTGACTTTCCTTTATTTTTCTGTTAATATATGGGGACATTATTGGATATTTAGAGTCCAGTTGGTTTATTGACGACTATTTTCTGTTTATTATTATTTTTGGCTAATTTAAGCCTAAAAAATATAAAAAAAACTGGAACTGTAACACTTTGTAGAAAACTTCGTATTATTAAACGATACTAAAATGCCCGAGCACGAGCACAATTCTTTTTTCAGCAGTGATCAAAACTTGCTACTGCGTTTGAAAAAATATAAAGATAAAGAGGCTTTTTTGGTGGCATATGACAATTATGCTAACGATATTTATCGTTTTTTGTACTTTAAAGTAGGCAATGTAGAGGAGGCACAAGACTTAACTTCGTCAACTTTTGTGAAGGCCTGGAGTGTGGTGCGTGATGGCCAACTCAAAGATGACGATAGTTATAAGACATTGAAGGCGTTTCTATATAAAATTGCCCGTAATCAAGCAATTGATTATTACCGTCAGAAAAAAACCGTTAATTTTAGCGATTTATCAGAGGAACAGGTTGATTTTGGTGACGAAGGTGATGCCGTAGGACGAGTAATTAATAATATAGACAATCAGCTCTTAATAGAGCATTTGAATAAATTAAAATTGGAATATCGCAATGTTTTGGTGATGTATTATGTCAACGAGCTTAATGTAGCAGAAATCTCCAAAGTATTGGATAAAAGTAGAGGTAATGTTCGTGTTTTACTATTTAGAGCCACTAAGGCCTTGAAAGACTTAATGGATCATAAAAGTTTGTAAAGCTCATAAAGTTTTTAAAGTTAGTTTATGAAGGACAAGGAATTGCTGATAAAATTAAAGGGTTTGCGTTCGCTTAAACTTAGCGACGATTGGAAAGATGTCAATCGCCGTGTTTTGCGTAGCCAAATTTATAGCGGACAAACTGAAAAACAAAATTTGAATTTTTGGGCTAAATTTAATGTGGCTTTTGCTCGTTTATCTGAGCCGTATGCTGTAGCAGCCATGATTTTTTTGTTTTTTGTAGCTTCTGGTGTGGGTAGTGTGATGGCTTCTAAAGGCGCTCAACCAGGTCAGATTTTGTATAATGCTAAAATTATCAGTGAAAGAACTAAATATGCTTTAGCTCGCAGTGAACAAAGTAAAACTAAATTGAACCTAGAATTTGCTCAAGAGAGAATGACTGAGTTGACTGTGGCTTTAGATAATAATATTGAAGTTGATCAACCTAAAGTGGCAACACTTAAAACTGATTTTAAGAAAGAAATTAATGCGGCTCGAGAAAAAATTTATAAATTACAACCAGCTGTCGCTAAAACTGTGATTGATAAACCGATTGCTGTAAAAATTGAAACCGATAAAACAGCCTCAACAACTGCAACCGTGGCTAAAACTACTAATAAAAGCGTAACAGATTTTAAGAGTGCGACTAATAATAAAGATGACAAGCGTATTGATATATCCATTCCGTTGACACCGTCGGCTAAGATTGAAACGGTTACTACTTCGGCGGCCGCTTTGGATGAAGCGGAGTTATTGTTTGATAAGGCAGATTATACCGCAGCCAAAGAAGCTTTGGATAAGGCTAATGTTTTGCTGGATAGTGAAACTAAGTAATATGCTGTATGATGAACGCTTGAGTCCAGAAATGGCGGAAGACCAAGTGATTTACAATGAACATCAGGTTCGTTATGAATTGGCAGTCGCTTTGATTCAAGATTTGGATTCTGAAGCGGTGGTGATTGATTGTGCTTGTGGAGAGGGTTATGGAGTTAAGCATTTGGCTGAAACGGGTCGTAAAATTATCGGCATAGATATTAGCGAAGAGGTGATAAAAACAGCAAGTGTTAAATATCAAGCGGATAACTTAAGTTTTCAAGTGGATTCGGCAGAAAAATTAGCTACTGTGAAAGATAGTACTGTTGATGTGGTAATTTCTTTTGAAACTATAGAACATTTGCCAAATTATGAAGCTTATTTGGCTAATGTTGGGCGGGTTTTAAAAACCACAGGTTATGCGGTGATTTCTACGCCAAATAAAGCAGTGTTTGGGGCGAAAAATCCTTTTCATGTGCGAGAGTTTAATAAACAAGAATTTGTTGAAGTTCTAGGTAAGTATTTCAAACAGGTGAAGGTTTATGAACAGTTTAACGGTTTAGCGAGTTGGATAGCAGGTGAGGGTGAGGGTAAAGCCATTGTTAGTAGTCCAAGTAAGCCTTATTACTTCTTGGCCGTGGTATCGCAAAGCGAATTGCCAAAGATGCCGGGGACAGTGATGAGTGGGAATGGACTAGCGTATGAGCGGAGAGAGAATAACCCAGCTTGGAAATTAATTAATAAAGTGTATTCAATAGTTAGAAAGTTTGTGTAAATTGTAACGTTTTACAATAAATATCGTAGTATTATAGGATATTAACACAACACAGATCTTCCGATCTTCTTCGGGGGATAAAATGCCTGTAATGCTGAGCTGTGAGTTGCCCAAAACTGGACACTTCGCAGTTCCGCGTTAACGCAGAACTGGCAGAGCGACGCAATGGTCGACAGCACCGCAAGGGCTGGCTCTTGTCGGGTGAAAACTATTATATTGTATCAACCCTTCCTATCCTTTCGGGTTAATATGAGATATTTTTGCCCACCAAATTTAAATGGCTTTTATGGCTGACACTTATATTATTTTATAGATTGGTTAACTTTTTTCCGCAGCTTTCCGCTCAGGATTGGTCTAGGGTAGTCAGCGGCGGACGATTGATCTGTCAAGATTAATCCGGCAACTTCTCTTAGGCGGAGGACTGCGGAGAAACGGGATCCCGACTAATTTATAAAATTTTTAAGCAAGGTTTAAATAAAAGCTGAAAGGAATAAATTATTATGAACAAATTGAAGAAATTACTTGCTATTTCTACTATCATCTCCACTTTCTTTGGTATGACAGTTGTTGTTAACCCAGCTTCTGCCGCTACTGCCGTTGATGGTGATTTGATTAAGATGAATGGCAATTCTGCTGTTTACTACCTACAAGGTGGTAAGCGCTACGCTTTCCCGAATGAGAATGTCTATAAGACCTATTACTCTGATTGGAATGGTATTAAAACCATCCCTAACGAAGAAATGTATGGTTACCAATTGAGTGGTAACATATTATATCGTGCTGGTACAAAATTGGTGAAAATCACTACTGTGCCAACCGTTTACGCTGTTGAAGCCAACGGTACTTTACGCTCTATCGTCAGCGAAGCTAACGCTATTGCTTTGTGGGGTGCTAACTGGGCTTCTATGGTGCGTGATGTTGATGACACTTTGTTCACCAACTACACTGTTGGTACTCCTTTGACTGCTGGTACTTATCCTGCTGGTCAAGTTGTGAAGATGTCTACATCTAATGACTTGTTCTACTTCGATGGTACTAACTATCGTAAGTTTGCCAATGATTCAGCAATGTTGGCTAACGGTTTCAAATTTGAAAACGTAGCTACTACTGCCATGACTATTAACGCCGGTGGCGCTATGGTTAATGGTGCTGAAGCTGGTTTGATGACCGTGGCTATGAGTGGTGGCAACGGTGGCACTGTGTACACTGGTGGTACTGGCTTGACTGTGGCTTTGGCTACAAACACTGCCGCTTCCAACACTGTTTTACAGAACCAATCTATTGCTAACATGGCTACTTTTAACTTTACCGCTTCCAGCGATGGATCTGCTATTGTTAAAACTGTCAAGATTAAGCGTGTCGGTATTTCTTCCGATACTGCTTTGAGCAATGTTTATTTGTACGATGGTAACACTAAATTAACTGACGGCGGTTCTATTTCAGCTGGTTATGTGACCTTTTCTGATTCCAACGGACTATTCACTATTGCCGCTGGCGCCACTAAAGCCATTACAGTAAAGGCGGATATATCTGCTAGCACTGGTAACGTTGGTGTTTCTATTGACGCTGCTAGCGATATTACTACTTCCGGCGCTGCTGTTAGTGGTACTTTCCCAATGACTGGTAACACAATGGCTATGACTTCTGTAACCGATTTGGCTACAGCCGTCGCTGGAACCGTTGCTAGTTCTGGTAACGTTAATGCCGGTACTATGGGTGTGACTCTATGGTCTGACACCTTTACAGTTAGCCAACGTGATGTGAATTTGACTGATGTTAATTTCCGTCAAATTGGTTCTGTTGCTAAAGATGATATCCAAAACATGGCTTTGTTTGTTGATGGTATCAAAGTTGGTACTGCTTTAACAATGCTAGATGATAATAATCGCGCTCACTTTGATTTAAGCGCTGCTCCTGTTGTTTTACAGACCGGCAACCGTACAATTGAATTGCGTGGTGATATCATTAAGGGTTCTTCTAAGACCTTTAGTTTCTCTTTGCAGACTGCGTCTGATGTTTCCTTTGTTGATTCCAATTATGGAGTTAATATTTCTGCTGGTGGTTTGCCTCAGACTACTACTTCTGCCACTATTCAAAATGGTAGTTTAGTAATTGCTGCTGATCCAACTTTCGGTACTACTCAAGTAATGAAGAATCAATCTAATGTTACTTTGGCCAAATATACCTTTAAGGCTTATGGCGAAGACATGAAGGTTACAACTTTGAATGCTAACGTTTTGTTGACTGGTGCCACAGGCGCAACTACTACAGCTGCTACTGATGGTATTAACAATCTGGCTATCTTTGTTAACAATGCTCAGGTTGGTAGTTCTCAAAATGCTTTGCAGACAACTACTGGCACAGACTTTAACCCTGTGAAGACTTATGGTACAACCAATTTGTTCACTGTTAAAGCTGGTGAAACTGCTACTGTAGAAATCCGTGGTACTTTAGTGATGAACAGTAGTTCTACTACAGTTACTACTGTTACTTCTAAGTTAGTTTCTGTTGCTGGTGCTTTCCAAGGTTTGTCTTCTTACAATACAACTGGCGGTGCTGATTATGCTACTAAGTCTTTGACTATTGTGGCAACTGGTTATTCTGCAATTTCTTTGAATAACGCTTATGCTACTAATCAGACTCAGGTTAACAATGTTTTGAAGCAAAAGATCGGTTCCTTTATTATTCAAGCTGGCACACTAGAAGGCATCACAGTGTCTAATATTGCTATCAACTTCCCAACAGGGACTGATAACACTATGGCTACTACTACCTTTGCTAGTAACTTGTCTAACTTGTATATTTCGGAAACTCCAAATAGCCCAGTTGGTAATCCTACTATCACCACTTCTAATGTAACTAACTTCCCAGTTAACTTTACTTTAGCAGCCGGTGCTACTAAGACTATTGATGTTTTTGCTGACATCGCTTCTATGACAACTGCTGAAACTTTGACCCCTAGTATGGCTATTACTGCCAGAACTTCTGTGGTTAATTTATCTGCTGATGTCGCTGCGACTGCTGGTCAAAAAATTACTTACACTTCAGGCTCTTTAGCTGATCCTACTTTAGTTGCTAACTCTTCTTTGAACAAGTTGGTTACTGGTGGTACTACTGATAATGCTGGTGTCTTTAATTTTGTGGCTACTAATGGTGCTGCTACTATCAAGAGCATGAAGTTCTTGGTTAGCGATTGTACTTCTATCGCTACTGTAACTGTGGGTGGTGTAACCGCTCCTGTTACTGGTACTGGTTCTTGTGTCGCTGACTTTACCAATGCTTTAAATATCGTTGTTCCTGTTGGTTCTACAGGTCTTAATGTTCCTGTGACTGCCGCTTACAATGCTATTGGTACTAACGCTGGTACTACCAGAGTTACTCCTAAGTTGACTTTTGATGGCATGAGCTATCAAATTGGTAATGGCGCTCCAACTACTATGACTTCCGGTGTAGGTCTTGACGGTATGATCAATGTGGTCGTAGCTTCTGTTCCTACAGTTGCTTTGCAATCTTCTGGTATTTCTACCGTTTTAGGTGGTTCTAATCAGTTGGTTATGAAGATGTCCGTTACAGCTCCAGCAAGTGGTCCAATCAACTTGAAGCAATTCAATGTTACTCCAGTTATCACAGGCTTTACTACAAGCTCTGTTGTCTCTGTGTATGACATGGATAACGCCTCTACTAATCTATTGACTGGTTCTACTCCAGTTGCTTTGACTAGCAATGCGTCTTCTTCGTTGACATTCGGCAGTGATTTCTTGATCCCTGCTGGAACAACTAAGACTTTTGGTGTGAATGTTACTGGTACTTTGGCCGGTGGTACAAATACTAATCACTTCACCTTGTCTTTGTCTGCTCCTAATGATACCGGTGTTTCCACTGGTACTGACTGGAAGTGGAACGATACGACCGCTGCTACCTATGGCAATGCTTATCTGTTAAAGGATTTGACATCTGCTGGTGTTACTTTGAGTCAGTAACGTTTAGTTTTATGACTAACTAAGCATTTGGCTTAAGTAGTTATAGGAATCTGTAAAAGGATTCAAACATACGCCCTCCGATGCAAATCGGAGGGCGTTTTGTCCCCCTTGAGATTTAATAGCCAACTTCCCCAAATGGAGTCAAGTCTTGAAACGTGAATTTTGCTGTTTGAAAAATAAGAGGAGGGGTAAAAATCGTTTCTTGTTTGTATTTTATTTTTTTGTTATAATTATCATTATGAACAATGTGAATATATCGGAACAGGCCAAACAATACGTTCAAGAGCATAAGCAAGAATTATGCGATATGTTTGCTGATCTTGTTTTGTTTCCGGTCGGTGATAAACCTACTACTATTTTTATGGCCGGTGCTCCTGGTTCTGGAAAAACAGAAAGCTCGGTAGCGTTTATTAAAAATAACCCTGAATTACATTTTGTAAGAATCGATCCTGATGAAATTAAGGCAAGATTTATACCTCAATATGATGGTAAAAATTCTAATATCGTAAAGCCAGCAGCTACAAAAGCGGTATCTATTCTTTTTGATCATTGTATGAAGCGGGGTCAAAATTTTTTGGTGGATGGCACATTTTCTAATTGGACGGCGGTGAGTGGTAATTTACATAAGTTAATTAAACAAAAAAGAACTATTTTTGTTATTTATGTTTATCAGGATCCTGTTATTGCTTGGCAGTTTACACAAAAAAGAGGAGTATTAGAAGGGAGATTGATTCCAAAGCAATTTTTTATAGACTCTTATTTTGAATCTATGGAAAATATTGTTAGGTTAAAAAGAGAGTTTGGGGAGCAAGTTAGTGTTATTTTACTGGAGAAAAATGTTGACAATAAGACAATTAAAAACGTTTTTCTAAATGTTGACACTATTGACAAGTATATAAAAAATATTTATACTAGGGAAACTTTAGAGAACATAATTATATGACAAATAACATAAAGAAAAACAATAAAAAACCTTTTTTCGAATGGCCAAAGAAAGACCAAAAGGAAATGTTTTTTAAGGTTATTGATGAAGCAAATAAGGCTCAACGGGCAACCATTAAGAAATACGAAGAGAAGTTTTCTGGTGGAGATTAATTGGCTAAGTAATAGACTCTTTATTACCTAGTGTAGTTTAAGAAACTGGAGCCTCTTCATTGAGGCTCCAGTTTTCTTTTATTCTTTTCTCTGGTAAGACTATGAACAACTAAGCATTCGGCTTAATTAGTTCTTGATTCCGCAAGGAATCAAAACAAACATACGCCCTCCGATGTAAATCGGAGGGCGTTTTGTTTTCGATTGAAATATATACATAAGTATATACTCGTGTATATATCAAAGAAGCTTTGTTATAATGGTAATCGAGCTTCAGGCATTGCCTTTTATTGGAAAGAACGATAAAATTAAGGTAAATTAAACCTAAGCTAACTATTATGCGACTTAAAGTTTATCAGCTCTTACTTAAAATCGGCGTTATCGCTTCTCTCTTATCTTTCTTTATTATTAGCAATGCTTTTTATTTCCCGTATATTACTGGCAAACAGCTGTATCTGAATGTCTTGGTGGAGATTATGGTGGTTTTTTGGGTAGCCATGCTAGTTCGTTATCCAGAGGAACGGCCGAAAAATAGCTGGATTAGCTGGTCGCTCTTAATTTTCCTTGGAGCGCTTTTGCTCAGCTCGATTTTTGGGGTGGACTTTAATCTTAGTTTTTGGGGTGATACAGAAAGAATGCTTGGCTGGTTTTCGTTGATTCATTTTGTGGCTTTGTATTTTATAACTATTACCGTTTTTAAAACCAAAAAAGATTGGTTGATGTTATTTGATGCTTCACTCGCGGCAGCGGTAGCTTTAGCTTTGTACGCTTTTGCCAAATATGACGGTGGTAAGAACATGGGGGGTGTGAATATGACTAGCAATATCTCTACCTTGGGTAATGCCACTTATGTAGCTGGGGTGATGCTGTTTGCCTGGTGGTTTGCGGTTTATGGCTTGATTAAAACGAAGGATTGGACAGCGAGATTTTTCTATGGCCTGGCTATGGTCATAACTTTGGGGGCTTTTTTCTTTGCTGATGTTTCTGGTTCGCAAGCTGGTTTTGGTCTAAGTGTAGTAGTGTTTTTTGGGTTGTGGGGTGTTTTACATAAAAATGTGGTAATTCGCAAGCGGGCTTGGCTAGCCTTAGGGTCGTTATTAACTATCGGGGCAATAATGTTTAGTTTTCGCTCGGCGCCGATTTTTGATCATAACCGTGTTGGTAAAGTTTTACGAGATTTTTCTTTACAAAACACGACTTTAAACACTCGTTTTTACGCTTGGAATGCGGCTTGGAAGGGCTTTTTAGAAAAACCTTTACTTGGTTCGGGTTATGGCAACTTTGCTTTATGGTTTGATAAGTATTTTGATGGCAGTTATTATCAGTGGACGATGAGTGAAGAGTATTTTGACCGGGCGCATAATAATTTGCTAGATATTTTATCGACTGGCGGAATTATTTCGCTCTTGGCGTATCTAAGTATTTTTGTCTTTGTCGGGTTTTATTTAATCCGAGCTTATAGATCTGGGCGAGTGCCGCTTTTGGAGTTGGCAATGGTGGTGGCCGTCTTCAGCGCTTATTTTGTGCATAACTTAGCGGTATTTGATGCTATCGCTAACTATATTTTATTAATGTTTGCTTTGGGTTTTGTATATTGGCTTACAGCCGTGCCAGAGGCGGAGGAAGAGCTGGCTGATGTTAAATTAAAACATGCGGACAGAAGGGCTGAAAAAAAGATAGTTGATATAGACGACAGGCGGGAAATTGGGGTCTGGTTGATTGGCGGTTTAATAGCGATGTATTTGGTTTTTGGTATTAATAATGGCTTTGCTAAAATGCTTTCAAGCTCAATTGAGGCGGCTGGTTCTTGGCAGTCGGGGAGTATTTCTACAGTAACAGAAGAATGGAAAAAAGCCATGTCTTATAAAACTTCGCTAGACAGAGACTTGCGAGGGTTACTGGCTACTCAAATTTTTGGTAATTACAGTTTGATGACCAAGCAACCAGAGGCCTCTAAAGAATTATTTGCTCTAGCGATTTCTGGATTGGAAGCTAATTTAAAACTGGGGCCAAAGGATTCGATGACTAATTTGTGGATGTCGCAGGTTTATTATTATAAAGGTTTGTTGTATCAAGATATTACTGATTGGGAAAAAGCTTTGGAGTATGTGGACATTGCCATTACTAATGGTGGAGAGCATATTCAACCGTTGCTATTTAAGTCTGGGGTTTTATCAACTTTAGGCAAGCAAGACGAATCGGAGAGGATTTTACGCACCGCTTTGTCTTGGTATGATGGCTATTGGGTAGCTTATTGCCATTTGGCTGATATTTATTTGAGCCAGAAAAAATATGACACCCAGGCTTTAGAAGATTTAGGTAAGTGTTTAGATTATTCAGAAAAGGCTGGTTATTTAAACGCCGATGAATTAAAGCCGGCTATGGAAGCGTATGATAAAAATAAAGAATGGCGACGGGCCAAAAAGGCGGGGGAAATTATTTATAAAGATCAGCCGTCTGATATATTAAAGGCGAGAATTGATAAGTGGATGATATTGGCAGAATAAGCTGATTGTGGTACAATAAACTTGTTAAATAATTTCAAATTTTTAGCTACTATGATTTGTTCGCAATGTGGTCGTGAGATTCCTGACAACTCTTTATCCTGCAACTATTGCGGTAAAATTTTTGTAACCAAGCGCGCTAGTCTAGATAGAGTTGACGGTGCTACTTTAAAAGATAAGAATGTTGCGAGCTTAACTTCTGTAAATCAAGCTGTTAAGACTGCTAATACTGAAGCGTCTGCAGTGACGAAGGCGGTTCAAATGCGTCGTTTTCAACGCTGGTTTTTTTATGCGGTGATTGGCATCATTTTTTCTTTTGGAGTATTTTATGTGGTTAAAATAACTAATGAAAATACAGCCTTAATTAGCAGTTTAGCAGGGACTAACACTAAACTTAATAAAACAAAACAAGAAATGGACGAGGCTCAAAAGCAATTAGCCGAGACTAATAATCGAGTATTGTCCTCAAACTCTACTTTAGAGGAAGTGCGTTCGCAACTAACTAAAACTAATAGCAGTTTAAGTTCCACAATTGAAGATAATAGAAAATTAACTGAACAAGTTAATTCTAAAGAGGCTGAGCTAATTAAGATTTCTGTTTTGGAATCTAAGTCTGGAGCGGCTTTGCGTAATTTATTGCTCGAAGCTGGAATAAAAATAGAGAGTGATCAAATAGCCAAGGTTAAATTAGGGGCTCTGGACTCTTATCAGGGTGTAGATACTGACAAAGACGGCATACTTGATGAAATGGAGCCAGCTATTGGTACTGACCCAATGCTGGGCGATTCGGACAGTGATGGTTTTACCGATTCGGCAGAATTATTAGCTGGTTATAATCCTTTAGGTAAAGGCGTTTGGTTGTATGATGCGGCTATAGCTGATAAATATAAAGGCAAATTTTTATTACAGCAAGTGTCTAACACTACTTACGCTTGGTATGTTAGCTTAGGTGGTTTGCGGTATTATTTAGGATCTGCAAATGATAATTTTGGTGCGATGCGAAATAATACTTATTGGACAAGGGAGATAGGTTCATAAAGTTCATAAAGTTTGTAAAGTTCATAAAGTTACTATTGAAATTATTTTTTTATGTCTTTCAAATATCTAGCAATTATTTTGAGTGGGCTAATGTTAGCTGGCTCTTGTTTGGCTTATGATAATGATTTTACTCATCAACAATTAGTTAATGAAACGGCACGAGTTTGGAACGAGAATCAATCACGACGGTTAGCCCCTGAGGAAATTAGATATTTAATCCAAGGAGCTCGTTTGGAAGATAGCCCGGAATGGCGTTCGGTAAATCATTTTTTAGATCCGTTTAATGGGGGGTTGAGCCTGGGGGCAGATTTAAAAATTGGACAAGGTTTAGACGAGTGGTCAAACTCGCAAGAGGTGATTATTTTTGGCCGTTCTGATACTTGGCAGGGAGCTATTGATGATTATACTGCTGGCAGAAAACAAGCGGCTTTTCAAAAATTAGGTGCAATTTTACACTTGTTAGCTGATACTGGATTACCAGCACACACTAGAAATGATGAGCATCTTTTAGGCGACGCTTATGAATCTTGGATTAAGCAAATGCAGATTAGTAATCCAAGTTTATTAAAAATTAAAGCAGAAAAATTACCAAGCGTAAAGTGTACTAATTATCAAGCTTGTTTAAAACAAATGGCGATTTTTACTAATCGCCATTTTTTTAGTGGAGATACTATTAGTAATAAGCGCTTTTATGAGCCATATAACAGTATGTCGCTTCGGAGTGATGGCTATGTTTATGCCAACGGTTTTGAGGTGGCTAAGTGGGATTCGGCATCGGAAAGTTTTGTTTTGAATGATAGGGTTCACTTAACTAATTGGAGGGTTTTGGAACCGATGATAGTTGCTTATGGACAAGAAATATTAAAAAAGTTTTTTGTTGAAGTTCGTGATCCGAAAGTTTTGGGCTTAAAAATTAAACCGCGGATTGGCACTGGTTTAAAAATTGTCGCTTCGCCGTCTGATTTAATTGATGATGAATGGCCGATTCCGATTGTGGATGCTAGTTTGGAAATACCAATAGAATTTTCTAGGCCAAAATTTGAAAATGTAATTAGTGGATCTTCAGTGCCGACTCCTAGTAGTGCTACAGGTAGTGGTACAACTACTACAGGTGGTAGGGATGATCAAAATGGAGATGGAAATCAGGGGGTAGGGAATGATGACGGAGGAGGAACAACCACTTCGACAGATGACGGTACTTCAACCAGTACTGACCCTATTGGCGATGACGGTACTTCAACCAGTACTGACCCTATTGGCGATGACGGTACTTCAACCAGTACTGACCCTATTGGCGATGATGGTACTTCAACCAGTACTGACCCTATTGGCGATGACGGTACTTCGACTAGTACACCTACTTCAACGCCAGATAGATATACAAGTTTGCTAGATGGTTTATTTGGTCTGTGGCATTTTAATGAGGCGGCTGGGCCATTAGCGATTAATGCTGTGACTGGTTCTGTGGCCTTGAATATGAAAGGCTCTTGGACGACGGGGCGTTATGGTGGCGGTGTGACGCAAACCGATGATATTAATCAAGGTATTGGTGCTTTGTTGTCATCGGAATTTCCGACTGGAGAATTAACTTTGGCAATTTGGTTTCAAGATATTTCCGATTATCCAATTAATAGTAGTCGAAGTCGAATTGTGATGTCACATAACGGGCTTAAACCGATTGTTGGTATTTCGCCTAATTTTTTGTATAACGATTATTGGTTTAATGGAGAGAGAAATGTTTTTGTGAGTGCTATGCCTTTAGATCACTTATGGCATTTAGTGACTATAACTTATAGTGCGACGAATTTGATTTTTTATATTGATGGCCTGGCAACAGAAAAGATACCTGGTGATTTTTCTGTGCCTAACGGTCTTAATGTAATAGAGATAGTTGGAGAAAATGCGCCGTCTGGCTTTGATGAATTAGTTATATGGAATCGAGCGCTTTATCCTGAAGAGATTGCGGGGTGGTTTGCTTCTGATTTGGAATTGGCTCCGTGAAACAATTTTTAATTTTGTGATTTCTAAATAAACAAATTAAATTTTTGCAATTATAATTTATATTTCCTAATTTGGTCGTCAGCGATTTTTTGCAGATCTTTGATGACTACAACGCCTGCTGGTTTTTCTAAAAGATGTTTGAAGCGATTTTGAGTAATTAAGTATTCTTTGACTGATTTAAAAGGACGGGGGACTTTATGTCTACCAACTTCTACGCCATTTACAAATTCTAAAAGCGGATATAAGCCAGTCTCAGCGGCTAGGCGAGCTGTGTTGACGCTATCTTTGACTGTGACGCCCCAGCCTGGAATACAGGAAGATAATACTTGAATATAACTAGGGCCATCAGTGGCGGCTGCTTTTTTTATTTTAGCTGTTAAATCGTCTAAATAAGCGCTGGTACTTTGAGCTACATAAGGAACATTATGTGCTAAGGCGATAGCTAACATATCTTTTTTGTGGCCACTAAAACCAAGAGCTTCTCCGATAACAGGAGAGGTGGCGGTACGAGCACCTAGACGAGTAGAGCCAGAGCTTTGCATACCAGTGTTAGCATATATTTCGTTATCATAGCAAACATAAATAACAGCTTCCCTGCGACTCCAAAGACCAGAGAGAGCACCAAAACCGATATCAAAAGTTGAACCGTCTCCAGCTTGGACTAAGATTTTGGTTTTAGTATCTCCGCGATGACGCAAGACAGCGGAAATACCAGAGGCAACTGATGACGGATTACCGAATAAAGAATGAATCCATGGTACACCCCAAGAGGAGTGAGGCCAACGGGTAGTAGTGATTTCTAAACAACCTGTGGCATTAACTACAATAACATCTGGGGCTAAAGCGTTGACTACAGTACGAGCGGCTAAAATTTGGCCACAACCAGGGCAAGCAGTATTATTAAAATCTAAGTAATTATTCATATTATTGGGGTAGTTTAACTTTATAAATACCAATAGTGTTTAGAGCAGATCCACAATCTTTAATCCAAAGGTCGAAACGACGACCGGTGATAGCTGAACCTTTGTCGGCTACTTGATAATCTTGGTTATTGATATTAACAGTACTTAAAGGTTTAAAGCAATTCCAGTCGGCGGCTATAAAACCGGGCTGTGGTTTTAATTGTGAGGCGGTTTGATCGCAATAATTAACAACTTTGTCGTCAAAATCTAAACAGGGAGCCCAAGCTAAACTATTTTTACCTAAACAGGTTAACTCTGAGCTTCGACCAGCAGGGCAAGAACAATTTAGGCCTACGGCACATAGAAAATCTTGACGAACGGTAAATAGGGCGGACTCTGGTCGACAATAGCCAGTAACTAAGGCTTCGAAATAACCTTGTTTAATTTCTTCGGGGCTAAAGTTGATGCAAGATTTAGCGGCGTAATCAGCGATAACTTGGCCAATAGGTTTTAACAGGCTTTCTCGAGCTAGCTTGACTTTATTATTATCCTTAAAAGATAACCAAAGCGCTGAAAGTAGAATAATTATTGTGATGATGATATAAAAATTGTTATTTTTCATAAGCGACATACTGAAATTAACAACCCCAATTTGTTTTTAATAGATGATGATAATTAGCTTTAACTTTGTTGACATAAAACCTGGTTTCGCTGTAACCGTCATACCAAATACATTGCCAGACGGTTTTATTAGTGCAATCTATAGGCTGAGCAGGTTTATTACAGCGTGAACCGCCATTATAGGCAGCAATCTGGTAAGCAATATCAATTGCGGTATCACAGACAGAATTTCTAGGTTTTTCGTTGCAAGCGGTTTGTTCTAGATGCTTTAGATATTTAGCACCAGCCATGATAGAGGTTAGTGGATCGGTTAGATTTCCAGTGTAACCCATAATTCTGGCGGTAGCTGGCATTAATTGCATTAAGCCAATAGCTCCTGAGGGACTAACGATATTGGGTCGGCCATGGGATTCGGCCAGCATATGAGCTTTTAAAAGAGTGCAGTTTAAACCGTACTTGTCGGCAGCTTTACGCAAAAACTTATCGTAAGTATCAACATTTTTATAAAAATTTGGTAAGCCAGTGTAATCACTTATGCCAGGAATTTCTATAATAGTCTGAGAGGTTTGGTATGCTTGATTGGTCTGTAAAATAGTTTGAAGTTTTTTAATGTTAAAAGATAGGGCAGTTAAATTAAAAGGTTCTGGTTCGGTTAGATACCAGATTAGAAAACCGGCTGATAAAAATAACCAAACAAAAACGATGATGATTATAATGTCTTTAACTGGTTCAACCCATCTTGAAGATTTAGTTGCGATTAAATTTTTTGTGAGTAATAGTTTTTGGTGCATATTTTTTAACAACCTTGGTCTAATTGTTTTAGGCGTTGGTAATTAGCTTCGACAGTGTTAACATAATTTCTGGTTTCACTGTAGTTATGGTTAGCGGTGCATTCCCAATATGTTAATCCTGGACAAGTTTTACTAGGTTTATTAGCACCCGGTCCACCATTATAAGCAGCAATACGGTAACGAATGTTGCTAGTATTACAAACTTCATTGCTAGAAGATCCGTTACAAGCTTTAGTCGCTAATTGAGCAATGTATTTAGCGCCACCCATGATAGATTGAGCTGGATTGGTAAGATCAGTGATTCCTAAGGCATTGGCAGTGGCCGGCATTAATTGCATTAAGCCAACGGCTCCGGCTGAACTGACGGCGTTAGGATTACCTCCTGATTCGGCCATCATGTGTGCTTTAACTAAAGTACAATCAACATTAAATTGATCTGAATATTGTTTTAATAAATTGTCATAAGTATCGTCGCTAGTGATAAAAGAGGACCCACCTTTGTATTGGTTGAGATTAATTGTGCTACCGCCGGCACTAGTTAATATGAGATATTCAGGTTCAGTATAGCTTAAATTAAGAGATTTAAAAATTATTAAGTCTCGATTGATGGTGGAGAGGATTAAAAAAGATCCTAAAAGTAAACCAACGCCTAAGAGGGCATCTTTAATATAACCTTGAGCCCTACTAATGCTACCAGAATTACCAGCTGACATCACCCACAGTAAGCCACCAATGGCAATGGAGACGACGGCGATGATGCCGATAATAGCCAAACCATAGCGATAGAGTGCAATGATGTAAACGGCAATCCAATTACTGTTGATAACTGAACTACCGGTGGGGCCACTAATTTTGGCGGCTTGGCTGTCTAGCCCTGGGATAGACACGGCTAAATTATCTAGGGGGTTAGCAAAAGTAGGCAGGGAACTATTAACCGCTAGGGCTACCTGGGCCACAAAAAGCAAGCAAAAGATATTTACAAATAAGTATTTGGACATAAGTTATTTACAGAAATAAGTGGCCACAACATTGCCGTTGCTTTAACAAGGGAAAATGCCAGTATTAGCTGATTCTAAAAACCACGATGTATTTTTATTGGTTCCACGCCAATCTAAATTATTTTTGCATTCCCAATTTTTGTCATTGCAAAAGTTAGATTTGTTGAGGCGAACCGAATTAGGACAGCAACAATTATTAACCATACCGTTTCTATTATTTAAATCATAACTGCCATTAGGTGTACCGTCTTTAAAACGACATTTATTTTCATCGGCGTTTTGAATAAAGCCGTTATTACAAGCTGGAGTGGTATTTTTATTTTTAATTTCAAAATGACAGGTTGGTGTATCTTTAATATTAAGAGTTTGATTAGAAACGCTAGAAACAACGATTTTTTTACAAATTACCAAATCTTTATTAATGGTGGCCAAAATTAAAAAAGAAAAAAGCAATAAGACTACACCTAAAAGAGCGTCTTTAATATAACTTTGAGCCCTACCAATGTTACCAGAATTACCAGCTGACATCACCCACAGTAAACCGCCGACGGCGATGACTACGATAGCGATGATGCCGATAATAGCCATACCATATTTATAATAGGCAATAATGTAATCACAAAGGGTGGTGGTGTCGTTTTTGATTGTTATAGGTTGTCCAGCTTGAAATTGACTGTTAGGAATACTGACAGCTGGCTCAAATTGAACCGAATTAGCTGCTAGAGCTTTGACTGGCAAAATTGTGGCTAGTGACAGAACAATAATAATCAAAAATTTTCTCATATAAAATGTGGTCCGTATTTACCTGCACGGGCTAGTTTAATCATGGTAGAAATATCTGATCTTTCAATGTCTTTGCCTCCAAGACCCCCAACTAAACTAACTAAAGATTGACCATTGAGTGCTGCAGCAATATCGGCGGCTAGGGGCGGGCAAGCACCTACTGATAAGGCACGATCTAAAACGGCTAAATATTTTTTGTGTTTTAAGATGGTTTGTAAATTTGAGATTGGTAAGGGGCGTAGGGTTTTAAGTCTAAGGAGAGCTACTGGTTTTTTGGTCTTTTTGTTGAAGTCGTCTAGGGCATCTTTAATGGTGCCGGCAATAGAGCCGAGTGTAATTAAGACGGTGTTGGCGTGTTGTGGTCCATAATACTCTAAGTGGCCGGTGTTAGTTGTTGTGTAATTGGTTAAACCAGCGGTGTCAATTTTTTTATAATAATCTTGGTAGATATGCTCGATAATTGGTAACGCCCCAACTAATTTGCGTTGTAAATTTTGACGGCGACTTTGAAAATCTTCTGGCATAAACAAATGACCAATAGTGTTGGGATGAGCAGTGTCTAGATGTTGGTTATGTTTTGTGCGATTGACTTGTAAAAAATCTTTAACGAGTTTTGCTGAAGGCACACAAACAGCTTCGGAAGTGTGAGTTAATAAAAAGCCGTCTAAGTTAACTACGACCGGTTGAGATAATTCTTTAGCTAAGCGAAAGGCAATGATATGTTGGTCTAGAGCTTCTTGGTTAGATTCGGCAAAGAGCATAATTAAACCAGTATCACGAATGGCCATGGCGTCGGATAAATCGTTCCAGATATTGATTGGGGCAGAGACAGAACGATTAGCTAAGGTCATTACAAAGGGTAATTCTAGCCCACCAGCGTTATATAGAGTTTCTACCATATGTAAGAGTCCTTGAGAAGATGTGGCGGTATAAGCAACTTCGCCCATGGCAGCAGCACCTAAAACCATAGCGGCAGCGGCACTTTCTGAATCAGCACGAACATATTCATAATTAGTTTGGCCAGCTGCTTGCCAGCGTGATAAGGTTTCTACAATATGGGTTTGTGGAGTAATAGGGTAGGCGGCCACTAAACTGGGCTCAGCTAGGCGAACGGCTTCGGCGACAGCTCGTGAGCCGTCTAACATAATAGTTTTAGCGATGGATGTTTTCATAACCTAAATGTACTGCTTGTTTATTTAAATCAATAATAGTTTTGTTTTTGCCAGCTAATTTGTTTTCGATGGCGGTGACGGCATTAGCTTGGCCGAAAACGCCCGTTAATTTGCTTAAAGCTCCTAAGATAACAGTGTTGGACATCAAAGTATTACCTAAGTGCTTAGCCCAAATGTCAGCATCAAGACTAAATAAACCAGCAGTAATTTTTTTTAATTGTGGATATTTTTTAATTAAAATGGCTGGTTCATTAGAGCTAACAGCTAACAATTTAGTAGTTTTTTTAATGCCCCGTAAAATATCAGGATTAGCTAATAGTTTTTCAGATAAGATTATTAACCAATCAGGATTAATAATGCGTTCCCTGGAACGACAGCGACTATCAGAAAAACGCGCGTAAGCTTCAACGGGAGTACCACTGCGTTCTGGCCCAAAATAAGGCATGGTTTGACTCCAAATGCCAGCATTATGTCCAGCTAATCCTGTAAGTTCAGCAACAGTGACAACACCTTGTCCACCAAAACCATGAAAACGAAGTTCTAGCATAGAGAGTTTATAAAGTTAGTAAAGTTCATAAAGTTCAGTATGTTAATTTATCAGGGGGTCGATGATAGTTTTGAAGTCATCGATGGTTAGTTCGCCTTCTAGTTTGGTGCCATTAATAAACCAAGTGGGGGTACCGTTAATTGATAAGGTCGTGGCGTCGGCGGTATCAAGTTTGATTTGATCTAAATATTTGCGATTTTGTAAACAGGTAGTAAAAGCGTTTCTGTCCAAATTGATTTGAGAGGCGATATCTAAAATGTCTTTAATATCGGTACCTAAAGTATTGGTAGCGTTGGCAAAAAATTTGTCATGTATTTCCCAATAGCGTCCTTGCTCACCAGCACAATGAGCAGCGAGAGCTAGATTAAGTGATCGAATGCTAGGGGTGCGATTACGCATAATAACTTTAATATTGGGATAAAGACTGGTAAGTTGGCGTAAGGCTGGCCAGCTGGCTAGGCAATGAATACAAGTGAAGTCCATAAACTCTACTATAGTGACTTGGGGGTTTAGACTGCCAGCAACATTCCAGGGCATAGGTGAACCTTCAACAGCTAATTGACGGTCAGTTGTATAGAAACCTGAAGTTTCATTTAAGGTGGTGGGGGCGGTATTTAAGAAAGCAGCGGGCGAGGTAGGCATGAGTAATTTTAATAAAATAAACAGAGCGATAAACATACCGATGATGAACAACCAAACTAACCAATGTTTTTCTGACATCACGACAGGCTGATGATTTGGGAGCTGTGGCATAGGATTATACTTTTTTTCTAAGGTTTGATATACTGAAAACATTATACCACTAATTTATGTATAATCCAAATATTGAATTACAAGAATTATTAGCTTTAAAACGTAATAAACTTCAAGAGAAAAAAAAGAGAGCAATGAAGGTGTCGGGAGCGGGAGTGAAGAAGCTGGGAAAGCTGATTAGAGAAAAGGCGGAGAGGGTAAGTTAAAAGTTTATAAAGTTGTGTATTTTTTGGATATGAATTTTTTCAAATCAGCTTAAAATCTGGCAATTTAATAGTAAAATATAGTTCGACTGTCCCGCAACTCGCGATAAATCTGGATTAATTTCTAGAGGAATAGATTTATCGCTCAAACATGCGGTTACATACTCTACTAATTTCACTATTAAATTGAAACGATTTTAAAGGTTATCAAAAATCCATATCCTGACAAGGTTAGTATTAAAAATTTTTATATATGATTATTGTTTCCTGGAACGTTAACGGTATTCGGGCTTGTGTAAAAAACGGCTTTGAAAGATTTCTGGCTGATAGAAGCCCTGATGTTTTGTGTTTGCAAGAAATAAAAATAGATTCTGTGGCTAGAAGCAAACATGATTTCGATTTTAACAACTATGAAGAATATTGGAACCCAGCTGAAAAAAAAGGTTATAGTGGTACGGCAATTTTGTCAAAAAAACCGATTGTGGTAAAAAATGGCTTAGATATTAAAGAATTTGATAATGAAGGACGAGTAGAGACGGCTGATTTAGGTGATTTTTATTTGATTAACGCTTATTATCCTAACGCTAGAGCTTTGTTAGTTAGATTGGATTATAAAGAAAGATTTAATGAGGCAATTTTGGCTTATGCTAAAAAACTAGAAAAGACTAAGCCAGTAATTATGACTGGAGATTTTAATGTGGCTAGAGAAGAAATTGATTTAGCTAGACCCAAAGAAAATGTTGGTCAACCAGGGTTTTCTGATGAAGAAAGAACTTGGGGAAGACAATTTTTGCGTGAAGGTTTTGTGGATACTTTCAGAGAATTACATAAAGATAAAGTGCAATATTCTTGGTGGAGCTATCGAGGAGGCGCTAGACCACGTAATGTTGGTTGGCGGATTGATTATTTTTTGGCTTCCAAGGCTTTGATGCCGAGAATTAAACGAGCGGAGATTTGGGACGAAGTTTTGGGGTCTGACCATGCGCCAGTGATGATAGAAATAGTATAAAATTTCAATTTTTAATTTTAAATGTCAAAATAAAAAACAGGGATAGAATAAAATAAAATGTCTAATTATAAAAAACAAGGTTTTTCTCTTATAGAGCTTTTAGTGGTAATGACAATTATTGGTGTTTTAGCGTCTTTAACCGTATCTTCAATTACTACGGCTAGAACTAAAGCGGCTGATGCTATGAAGATTTCTGATATTCGTAATTTACAAATAATTTTAGAACGCTATGTTTCTAAAGAAGGTGTCTATCCAGATAGTTTAGAGTTTGGTGCACCTTTAGTTAGTCCGTCTGGTAGAACCTATGACGATAAATTACCAGCTCAACCTAAAGGGTTTTTAGGTAATAATTGCTCAAGTAATGCAGGGTATAATTACACAACCTCAGACAACAAGAGTAAGTACACTATAGGATTTTGTTTAAATGGTCGAGTGTCTGATTGTACTCCAGGAAATAATAAAGCTGTGCCAAATTCGATATGTGATTAAGCATGTTTTTTGGAAACAGTTGAGTTTTGTAATTAAACAAAATAGGGTTGCATATAGGCAAAGAAAGTGTTAAAGTATTTTTAGTGAACAATGAAAATTTATAAAGTAAATATGATGAAATTAAAATTTAGATTGAAGAAAAAACAGATTATTTGGATTGCTCTAGCTGTAGTGATTGTAGCTATAGTTATTTGGCGAATAATGATTGGTAAACAACCTAAAGTTGAATATACCACAGCCCCTGTTACTAGAGGAGAGTTAGCTCAAACCGTTAGTGAAACAGGATCTGTTAAGCCTTTGCAAGAATTGGCACTTAATTTTTTAGCTACCGGCAAAGTGGCAATGGTTAATGTAAAAGTGGGTGATTTAGTGTTTAAGGATCAGGTTTTAGCCGAATTGGATTTAAGTGATTTGCAAATTAAGGCTAGAGAAACGGCGGCTCAATCAGCGGTGGCTCAGGCACAATTTGATAAGATTTTAGCTGGCGCTAGTGGAGAAGATTTAGCAGTGTCTGGAGCTCAATTACAATCAGCTCAATCGGCTTATGCTGCTGCTGTGGCTGAATTAGAAAATGTTAAAAATAGCACTGAGTCTGCTGTGAGCCAGGCAGAAAAAAATTATCAAGATTTAATACAGTCAGGAACGCTAACTACTTATGAACAAACAGTTAATCAAGCGGTAGCTAATTTAACTAATGCTAAAAAAACCTATAGCCAAGCTATTAATAATCAAACTGCTAACTTAAGCACAGCTTTAAAAAGTAAATTACCAGTAGCGATGACGGCTTTAGATGCGGTGGATCGAGTTTTGTCTGATAACTCTCTGGATAATTATTTAAGTGTAAAAAATAGCTCGTATTTATCTAAAACAAATACTAGTTATACAGCTGGGCGAGCTGATTTAGCTATAGCCAATAAGAGTGTTTTAAATCTAACTGAATCGGATATAACGACTGTTAAAGCAGCTTATGGTTTAAGTATTAAGGCTATAACCGAATCTTTTGAGGCGACTAATTATTGTTTTAGTGCTTTAGAAAACTCGGTGACAGCTTCTGGTTTTACTCAAGCTTCGTTGGACGCCTTTAAAGCTTCAATTAGTGCGCAGATTACTGGAGTAAGCTCAGCTTTAACATCTTTGCAAGCGAGTAAACAGAGCCTTGATGATACACTTTTAGCTTATGATACTAATATAAGTAATTTGGAAAATTCAGTGTATCAAGCTCAGGCGGCTTTAAGCGATGCTAAACTACGCGCTGAAAACACAATGATTACTAGTCGTTTGTCTCGTGATCAACAAATTACAGCCGCTTCATCACGTGTTGATTCTGCTTCTAAGGCTTTAAATTTGGCCAAAGCTCAATCAGCTAAAGTTTCCGCTAAAGCTCGACCGGAAGATATTGCTCTAGCTCGTTCTCAGGTAATGCAAGCTCAGGCAGCCAGTGAATTGATTAAAAATCAAATGAATAATAATAAAATTATAGCCCCACTTGATGCGCAAGTGGCTGAAATTAGTTATAAGGTTGGAGAACAGGCGCAACCGGGCCAAGCTGCTGTAAAACTGATAGCTAAAGATGGCTTTGAAATTGAATTAGATGTGGCGGAAACTGATATTGCTAAATTAAAAATTGGTAATAAGGCGGTAATCACTTTAGATGCTTTTGGTGATGGCGTAAAATTAGAAGGTGTTTTAGCTTCGATGGAACCAGCAGCAACCGTTATTCAAGGCGTAATTTACTATAAAGTTAAAATAGATTTCTTGGCTGGTGTGTATAATATTCGTCCAGGAATGACAGCCACAGCAGCTATTATTGCTGATACACGAGCTGACGCTATTCAATTGCCAATTAGAGCTATTCAGGAACGCAAAGACGGTGCTAAATTTGTAAGAATATTGCAAGGCACTAAAGTAACGGAAAAAGATATTATGACAGGTTTAACTGGTGATGGTGGCTTGGTGGAAATTTTATCTGGAGTTAATGAAGGAGAGCAAGTAATTACTTTTACTAAAACCAATGTCAAAACAACAACTGGCAAATAAGCCATTAATTGAAGTACGAGATTTAATTAAAGATTATGGTGAGGGTGAATTAATCACCAAGGTTTTATTTGGTGTGTCTTTTCAGGTTTTTCAAGGTGATTTTGTGGCGATTATGGGGCCCTCAGGATCTGGTAAATCTACCTTGATGCATATTTTAGGGTTTTTAGATAAAGCTACTGGTGGTCAATATTTATTTGAAGGTCACAATGTAACAGGTTTGGATGATGATGCTTTAGCAATTATGCGTAATCAAAGAATTGGTTTTGTGTTTCAATCTTTTAATCTTTTGCCACGCACTACGGTTTTGGAAAATGTGATGTTGCCTTTAGTCTATGCTCGTAACAAAAAAGTAGATGCTGTCAAAGCCGCAACGGCTGTATTGGAATCGGTAGGTTTAGGGCATCGTTTGGACTACTACACTAATCAGATTTCTGGTGGTGAAAAACAACGAGTAGCGATTGCGAGAGCTTTAGTTAATCAACCAGCGGTTATTTTTGCTGATGAACCAACTGGAAATTTGGATTCTAAATCTGGAATTCAAATTATGCGTATTTTGCAAGATTTAAATGAACAAGGTAATACTATTATTTTAGTGACTCACGAAACTTCTACTGGTGAACATGCAAAAAGAATTATTCGTATTAAAGATGGTAAATTAGAATCTGATAAACCGGTAGCAAAACGTCGTTTAGCTAAAAATGAAGATACTCTGGCGAAATAAAAAAGCACAAAAGTTCAATGTCAAGTTATTATCATTATTTAAGAGAAATTGTTAGGAATGCGCTGCTTACAATGTTGGAAAACAAGCGGCGTACTTTATTAACGACTTTGGGAATTGTGATTGGGGTTAGTGCAGTGATTATTATCAATGGCATTGGGGCTGGAGCCCAGGGTTTAATAGTTGGTCAAGTTAAAAAATTAGGATCAAATCTTTTAGGGGTATTGCCTGGAAAATCAGAAAGTAATGGTCCACCAGCAACGGCTATGGGTATTTCTATTACCACTCTAACTTATGAAGACGCTATGGCTGTTAAAGATAAACGCAATGTCCCTAATGTAATAGGGGTGGTGCCATACAGTCGTGGTTCGGCTACTGTGAGTTGGCGAGGGGTTCAAACAGAGGCTAGTTTGTCCGGTTGTAGTGTAGATTATATAGCCGTGGAAGGCGGTGAGGTGGAAACTGGTAGGTTTTTTTCTGAAATTGAAGATAGGGATTTGGCTCGAGTAGCGGTTTTAGGTTCAGCTGTTAAAAGTGAAATTTTTGGTGATAATGATCCGATTGGGCAAAATATTAAAATAAAAAATCAAACTTTTGAAGTTATTGGAGTGATGACTGAGCGGGGTCAAGTGGCTTTTCAAAATTATGATGAGTATGTTTTTTTACCTATTAATACTATGCAACACTTAATTGCTGGGGTCAGGTATATCGGTTTAATGCGAGTAAAAATCGATGATGAAAAAAATACCGAGGCAGCGATTAATGACATTATTTTAACTTTGCGAGAACGACATGACATTACTGATAAGACTGGGGCTAGTGATGATTTTTCGGTGCGAAGTGCAGCTCAAGCTTTAGATATTATTACTTCGATTACTGATGCTTTGCGTTATTTTTTAGCCGGCATGGCAGCTTTGTCACTTTTGGTTGGTGGTATTGGAATTATGAATATCATGCTAATTAGAGTAGCCCAGCGTACCAGAGAAATAGGTCTTAGAAAAGCGGTTGGGGCTACTAATAATGATATAAAATTACATTTTTTAGTAGAGTCGATTATGATTACTTTAGTGGGTGGGGTAATTGGAATTATCATTGGAGAAACGGTGTCTTGGTTAATTGCTATAGTCGCCCAATATTTAGGCTATGATTGGCCTTTCACAATTTTGCCGTTAACAATTCTCTTGGCGGTTGGTGTCTCGATGGCCGTGGGTTTGCTATTTGGTCTGTACCCAGCAGTAAAAGCTAGTAAATTAAGTCCGATGGAAGCGTTGAGATATGAATAAAATTTTTAATTTTTAATTTTTAAATAATGTTTTAATTTTTTAAGATATTGAGAAATTATTTGGACATTTCAAATTAAAAAATTAAAATTATATTTTATGACACTAGGGAATTCACTTAAAACAACCTTTCGTTTAATGGCTGCTAATAAACTGCGGAGTTTTTTAACGATGCTCGGTATTATTATCGGTATAGCTTCTGTGGTGGTGGTGTATTCGGCTGGTGAAGGTATCTATGGTTTAATTGTCGGGCAAGTAGAATCTTTTGGTACGGATATTATTCAAACAGAAATTAAAGTTCCAAGTAATAAAAAGGGGTCGGCGGCAAATAGCAGTTCGGCTGGAGCAATTGCTTCGGGGGTACAAATTACTACGCTGACTTTAAAAGATATGGAGGATGTTAGCCGTCTAGCTAATGTTAAAAATGCTTATGCTGGTATTTTAGCCCAAGAACAAGTTTCTTATCAAAATGAAGTGAGGCGAGCTTATATTATGGGAACGACAGCTAGTTATGTTGAAGTAGATTCCAGCAAGATGGCTACTGGACAATTTTTTAGTGATACTGATGATCGTAATTTAGCGCAAGTGGTTGTACTTGGTTATAAGATGAAAGAAAAATTATTTGGTGATGTTGATCCGATTGGTAAAAGTATTACTTTGAGACGACAAAAATTTACCGTAGTAGGAGTGATGGCGGAAAAAGGAGCCGCGGCTTTTATGGATTTTGATGACTATGTATATGTTCCAGTGCGTACTTTGCAAAAAAAAATTATGGGCATAAACCACTTGTTTTACATGGTGCATCAATTGAGAAATGTGGCTGAAGGAGCAGCTACCGCTGATGAGGCAGCGGATGTTATTCGTCGTAATCATGATATTAGCGATCCAGAGAAAGATGATTTTAGAGTGACGACTATGACAGAAAGTTTAGATACTTTAAATACAATTGTGCAAGCTATCACTTGGTTGTTGCTTGGAATTGTAATCATTTCTTTAGTCGTCGGTGGTGTTGGTATTATGAATGTGATGTATGTGGCTGTGACAGAAAGAACCTCTGAAATCGGTCTTAGAAAAGCGGTTGGCGCTAAAGTTAATGATATTCTAAGTCAGTTTTTATTGGAGTCAGTAGTCATTACAGTTTTGGGTGGAGTGTTGGGTATTTTATTTGGAGTAGCTTTATCATTGCTTATGGCCTTTGGGGCTCAAGCTGTTGGATTGGATTGGCAATTTGTTATTCCAATTAAAGCATATGTAGTGTCTTTAGTTTTTTCATTATTATGTGGTGTAGTTTTTGGATTATATCCAGCACGTCAGGCGGCTATGTTAGACCCAATTGAAGCGATGCGTAGTGAATAGTTTTAAGAGTGTAAGATAGTTTTTATGTTTAAAAAAAATAAAAATCAACTACTTTCAGCTTACGTTAACGAGGAGGCTCGGATTGTGATGGATATTATTTCTGGTCAACGCAAACGACGTAGGCAGATGTGGTTGAAATTAGCTAATCGTATTACTTGGATTGTTGTAGTCGCAGTGATGGTTTTGTTTTTAGATTTACTATTTTTGTTGCCAGCTGGGCGAGAGTTATATATTAAAGCTAATGTGGCCAAAGAGTCATCTGAAAAATTAAATACTGCTTGGTCAGGGAGAAAAGTTAATGAAATTCAACCGGCTGCTGCTAGAGTAGTTCAAGATTTAACGGAAGTGTTTACAGCTTTAAATAAAATTAAATATAATCCAGCAGCTTGGTTACCATATGTGAGGCGGCGAGTGTTAGATGTGGATCGTGTGGTGGGGGCAACTTATTTATCGGCTTCGGCTATTAATAATTTGGCTATTGGTGCTAAGCCGTTATTTAGATTAATGCCGGATAGTCCTTCACTTAATTTTAACGCTATGTCTGATCAGGATAAGCGGGAGTTATTAGCAGCGATATTAGCTGGTCGTGAATTATTACCTAATGCTAAAAGTGATTTCACTGAAGCTAGGCATCGATTAGCAGCTGTGGAACGTCCTGATATTTTTTGGCGTTTTGGTTTAGAAACAACTATTTTAGATCAGCATTTGGCTAAATTGGAAACTTGGTTAGATAGTGCCGAGTCTTTAACTTTGTTACTGCCGGCTATTGCTGGCTATCCAAAAAATGCAAATTATTTATTTATTTTGCAAAATGAAGATGAGTTAAGGCCGACTGGTGGGTTTATTGGTACCTATGGTTTAGGCGTAGTGGAGGCAGGTACGGTGAAACGTTTGGATACACACGATATTTATCATTTGGATTTGCCAGTTAAAGATAAATTAAAGGTTGAACCCCCAACGCCAATTAAAAAATATTTAGGTCAGCAAAATTGGTATATGCGTGATGCTAACTGGTCTCCAGATTGGCCAACTACAGCACAAAAACTGCTTTGGTTTTACCGTGAAGAAAATCGCTTACAAGATAAGCCGGAGTCTTTAACAGATTTTGATTTTATTGTAGGGTTAACACCAAAGGTGATTATAGATTTAATTAAATTGACTGGGCCGATTGTGGTGCGTGAACAAGTTTATACACCAGAAAATTTTGTAGAACTACTGCAGGTTAACACTGAAAAAGATTTTGCTAATTTTGGTTTTTCTCGCTTTGATCGCAAGTTGATTGTTGGTGAAATTACTACCGAATTACAGAAACGATTAATGACGGATCTTAATAAATATTGGCAACCAGTGTTAGAAAGTTTGCAAACTAATTTACAAAACAAGGATTTGTTAATATGGTCTAAGGATGAAGTAATTAGTAAGTATTTAATAGAACATAATTGGCGTGGTGAAATAATGAAAACTGCTAGTGATTATTTGTTAGTGGTTGATGCTAATATGGGAGCTTTAAAAACTGACGCAGTGATGAAAAGAGGTTTGAATTATAAATTAGAAGAAACGAGTGATGGCTTAACGGCTAAAGTGATAATAAACTATGCTCATAGAGGTGGTACGGATTGGAAGACCAAAACTTATAGAAGTTTTACTAGAATTTTTGTGCCAAAGGGATCAGAATTGCTTAAGGTAACTGGCTTTTTTGGTAGTGAGGCGGAAGTGATTACTGGCGAGGAGAATGGTCAAACTTGGTTTGGAGCTTTTATACAAATTGAGCCCGGTAAGATAGGGGACTTGTCTTTTGAGTATAAATTACCTTATAGTGTGTATATTAGATTGTTGAATAAAGGCTATAGTCTGTTATTACAAAAACAACCAGGTAAAACCGTGGATGATTTGAGAATAGACTTATCTTTTAAAAAGCCAATAAATGGTCATGAACCTGCTAATCTCAGCGCGGTTAAGCAAGGTAGTCGAGTTTATTGGCGAGGGTATCAGGAAGGAGATCAGTTTTATGAAGTAACTTTTTAGCCCATGTTTAATTTTATTAAGCGTATTGGTATTGATTTAGGAACAACCTATACTTTAGTATATGTGCCAAAACGCGGGATTATCATCAATGAACCGAGTGTGGTGGCCATTTCCATGATTGATAAAAAAATCTTGGCTGTTGGCAATGAAGCCAAAGATATGTTAGGCAGGACGCCTGATAGTATTATGGCAATCAAACCACTTAAAGAAGGAGTAATTGCTGACTATCGCACGACTGAGGCGATGCTTCGCTATTTTATTAATAAAGCTTTAGGGGGAATGCGTCTGTTTCGTCCAGAAGTTATGGTAGCTGTGCCAGCGGGTATTACTTCTACTGAGCGCCGAGCAGTTATTGATGCTACAATTGCGGCTGGAGCTAAAGCGGCTTATATTATTAAAGAACCGATTGCTGCAGCCGTGGGAGCGGATATTCCGATTGGCTCGGCTTCGGGTCATATGATTGTAGATATTGGCGGTGGAACAGCTGAAATGGCAGTAATTTCTTTGGGTGGTATCGTGACATCTACTTCGGTTAGAGTGGGTGGTAATCGCTTTGATGAGGCTGTTATTGATTTTATTCGTCGAAAATATAATTTATCAATTGGCGAACGAACGGCAGAAGATATAAAAATTAATATCGGTAGTGCTTTATATTTAGAGGATAAATTAACCATGGAAGCAAAGGGCAGGGATTTGTTAACTGGACTACCTAGAAATATTATTGTCAACTCAGATGATGTAACTGAGGCTTTGCAAGCACCTTTGGAAGTGATTATTGCGGCTATTAAAAAGATGTTGTCGGAAACTCCGCCAGAATTGTCAGCTGATATTATGGATAAAGGTATGGTGATTTCTGGTGGCAGTTCACTCTTGCGCAACTTTGATCAATTAATTTATCGTACTACTGATGTGCCAGTGTTTGTGGCTGATGATGCGGCTTTGTGCGTGGCGCGTGGTACGGGAATTAGTTTAGAAAATTTGGAATCTTATAAGAGAAGTTTGTTTGCGGTGAAGTAGATAAATAATTTCAAAATAATTTTTTAAATATAAAATTTTTAAACTAAACACTTGGCCTTTGTTTAAAAATTAAGAAATTGATTCTATTTATTTAGAAATTAAAAATTACAAAATTAATTATGCTTATAGGTATTGATGCTAGTCGAGCTAATCGTAATCGGAAAACCGGTACAGAATGGTATTCTTATTATTTAATTCGCGAATTAGCACGCCTAGATGAAAATAATCAATATATTTTATATACCGATAAACCACTGACCGGTGGCTTGGCTGATTTGTCATTACTGACTCCAGAAACAACAGCTCCAATAGAATTTGATGGCGATTATCAAATTATAAAAAGTCCTTATAATAATTTTAAAGCCAAGGTTCTGTCTTGGCCTTTGCGAGTATTTTGGACTTTAGGCCGACTATCTTTGGAAATGTTGCAACATGCGCCAGACTGTTTGTTTGTGCCGGCTCACACCTTACCTTTAATTCGCCCACACAAATCAATAGTTACGATACATGATATTGGCTTTAAGAGAGAGACGGATTTATATGGCAGTGGACGAGTAGCTGGAGTGGGCGGAATAATTAATGCACTAGCTTTATTAATAACTGGTGGTCGTTATGGAGCTGGGCAGGTGGATTATTTAGATTGGTCTACGGCTTTTGCTCTTAAAAAAGCTAAAAAAATAATTACGATTTCAGAATTTTCTAAACAAGAGATTAAAGAGGTTTATAAAACTCCAGATAAAAAACTAGAGGTGATCTATAATGGATATGATGATAATTTGTATTATCCAAGACAAAATAACGCTATTACAAAAGATGTTTTAAATAAGTATGGAATTACTCAACCATTTATATTTGGTGTAGGAAGGCTAGAAAAAAAGAAAAATACAGTGCGATTAATTGAAGCCTTTGCTTTATTAAAAACTGAGCATTCAAGTTTACCTCATCAACTAGTGCTAATTGGTAGTGCTAATTATGGTTTTCGTGAAGTTCGACAAATTATTAGCGAATATGAATTATCTAATGAAGTTATTCTACCTGGTTGGGTAGATGAAGCGGATATGCCAATAATTTATAGTGCTGCGGAAATGTTTGTGTTTCCGTCTAACTATGAAGGCTTTGGTATTCCTCTCTTAGAGGCGATGGCCTGTAACACGCCGATAGCTGCTTCTAAAACCGCTTCTTTGCCAGAGATTGCTTGTGAAGCAGCTGTTTATTTTGATCCTAAAAATACCAGAGAAATAGCTGAAAAAATAGCCGATGTGCTGTTAAGCGCTAAATTGCGTGAAAAATTAGTGGAAGCGGGAGCTAAGAGAGTGAAAAATTTTTCTTGGGAAAAGTCTGCCAAGGCGACACTAAAGATTATAGAAAACCTTTAATTTTAAGTAAAAATACTCAAAATAACCCATATTTTTAAAGATAGGTTTTTTAGGTTGACAAAAAGATAATTATGTGATATAAATAAGGATTAAGTTCTTTACAATTAGCCAATTAAAATAGCTTTTGTAGTAAACGAAGTAAGTAAATTATTATTCATTATATTAGGAGGAAGTCTGATGAAGACTTTATTAGTTGTTTTTTTATTTTTATTTTTTAACGGGCTATTATTATCACAAACCGATTTTAGATTAACCAGACCTGCAGATTGGAATTCAACTGTCAATCAAGTTCAACTTGATTTTAATGGTAAGTTGGCAGAAAAGGTTAGAGATATTCCCGGTACAGCAAAGATTACATTGTCCGCTGATTGTGACGGTGTTTTAGACAAGATGTTAAATTTTCGTTTTCCGGATGCTACTAATTTCGAAAAAATAGACGACACAAAGTGGTCGTTTGTGGATTTGGTTGGTACAGCTGGTGATAAAGAATTAACTTATTTTATTCGTTCACGAGCAGATGATTTAGACAATGTTGATCACTTCTTTCAGGAAGGAGCAGACAGAATCTTATGGGAAAGTTTTATTCAGTTTAAAAAATTTCCTACTAAAGGTAAGCTGCTGGTAGAATATACTGGTGTTAGAGCTTATGGATCTGGCGGACAAGTTAGCGCTACTAGTAATTTCTCTTATGAAATTAATTGGGGTGATAATTTAAAAGATGCAGAATTCAAAATGGTGGTCACCGTGGATTGGAATAAAAGACTTTTGTTAGCTGACTGGTATTACAAAAGTAGATCAGCGATCGCTAGAGTTAATTTAAATATCACTAAGCCTAACACTTTAAGTGAGTTAACAATCGATCAGCTTGGTCCAAATCGTACGGCTCAAGTTACATGGAATAATAACTATGGCACGTTGGAAATTAATGCTGTTAGTAATCCATACCCGGTTAGTTCTGAATGGTCTTATTTAGGCAGGTTAACATTTCCTATTTCTGGAAATGGCACTGGAGATTTAAAATTTACTAATACAGTAATTTTTGATCCTAATGGTAAGCCGATTAACATTGATCCTTCTTTAACAATAAAGATTGACTGGGGCAATGTTGATACAAAAACAACACTTAAGCTGATCAAGCCAAGTAATTGGAATGTAGTTGATAAACAAGCTCAGCTAAATGTTCAAGGGACTTTGTTAGAAAAGTTTAAAAGTATTAACGCTAAGGTTAAAATTACTTTATTGGAAAGTAATGGGATTTTAGACAAAATGTTAACTTTTAATTTTCCTGGTGATTTAACTAAATGGTCGTTTGTTAATTTAATCGGTAATACTTACGCTAAAGAACTGACTTATAATATTCAGGCTCGCAGTGATGACTTAGACAATGCTGGTCATTTTTTTAAGGAAGGCACTGAGAAATTACTTTGGGAAAGTTTTATTTTGTTTAAACAACAACCAACTCAAGGTAGGTTGCGAGTAGAGTATAGCGATGTAAGACTAACTAATGCGTCAGATGTTGTTAGTGTTCATGATAATTTCTTTTATGAAATTGAATTTGGACCGACATCAGTTATTGAAGAATGGCCTGAAGTAATTAACTTCGGTGCTAATCCTATCAGTGATAGAACGCTGCTGGTTAACGGGATATCAGTCTTAAGTAGGGGAACCTACCAAATCTTTAATAGTGCTGGTATCAATGTTCTTGAAGGAGTTATTAGGGATGATGTTTTATTGGCTAAAATACTTGACTCTGGTGGTTACTATTTAGTAATAAACAGGGATGGCAAATATTATATTCATAATTTTGTCGTTAAATAGACAAAATTATAAAAACAGATGCTCACATTTTTTAGAAAGTGAGCATTTTTTTTATTTTTTGATTTACTTTCGATAACGCATAGGCTTATTTAAAAGTTTAAAACTTTATATTTTAAAAATAATAAACAAAATAAACAGAAGCGTGTGGTTTGTTGTAGGTGAAATAAATAATTGGTTATTTTTTGGAGATATCTCGGAGGACATCGAAGATAAATAGATATTGGATTTTTAACAACTTTGTGGTATGCTTAAGGTATGAATAAGCAACTGATAGCAATGGTGGCCTTTTTTGGTTTAGCTTGGGCAATAAATGTTCAGGCTGTTGTGCCAACCGATGGTTGGTATGATTACCAATGGTATTTAAAGAGAATTAAGGCTAATTTAGCTTGGGATATAAAAAGTGAAAGTCCACAGGTGGTGGTAGCCGTAATTGATACAGGTTGTCAGTTAGATCATCCTGATTTAAAAGATAATTTTTGGATTAACATTGCTGAAATACCTAACAATGGTCGGGACGATGATCATAATGGCTATATTGATGATTATCATGGCTATGATTTTGTTAATAGAGAAGCTGAGCCGACTCCAAAATTTAAAGCTGGTTTTACAGAAGATGGTGTAGTTCACGGTACCGTAGTGTCTGGAGTTTTAGCGGCGACTGGTAATAATAGGATGGGTATTAGCGGGGTAACATGGAAAGCTCAAATCATGTGTTTAAAAGCTTTGAATGATAAAGGTGAGGCTAGTACGCCAAAGGTGATTGAAGCTATAGATTACGCTGTTAGAAAAGGTGCACATATTATTAACCTAAGTTTTATTGGTGCTGGTTATGACAAAGCAATGGAAGCGGCCATTACTCGTGCTTATAAAGCGGGGGTGATGGTTGTAGCCCCTGGGGGGAACGAACTAAGTGATGGACATGGTCAAGATTTAGATAAGACGCCAATGTATCCTGTTTGTTATGATGGAAAAGGTGGTGAAAATATGGTGATAGGTGTTGCGGCTACTGGGCCTTTGGATGAGAAAATGCATTTTTCTGGTTTTGGTAAAAAATGTATTGATCTTACAGCTCCCGGTGTTAGTATTTTTAGCACCAGTTTGTATCAGCCAAACAATAGTGGTCAGGGGCCAGCTTTAGATCAATTGTATGATGGCTATTGGTCAGGAACTTCTTTTGCTGTGCCAATGGTGTCTGGAGCACTAGCTTTGTTAATGCAAGTTAATCCAGAGTTAACACCGTCAGAGCTTAAAGAGATATTGTTTCAAACAGCGGATAATATAAATATTTCTAATTTGAAATATGTTAATTTATTAGGGGCGGGGAGATTAAATGTTGATGAGGCAATTAAAGAGGCTTGGAGACGTCATGCGGCACGGGCTGTGCGTTTAGTGGTAGCTAATTATAATGAACCAGGTTGGATTAAAATAGTATCTACAGCTGATGGGTCGGGGACTGAATTCAAAGCGTTTGATAAAAATCTGTTAAATATTACTACTGGTGATCTTGATGGTGATGGTCAAGTGGAAATTATTGCTACACCTGCTGGTGGGGCTAAACCGGAAGTAAAAATTTTTAATCGTGACGGGAAATTGTTAAAAACTTGGTTGGTTTGGGATAGTAATTATCGTGGTGGTTTGTCTATTTCGGCGGCTGATGTCAATGGTGATGGTAAAGCGGAATTGATGGTGGCACCGTTAGGATCTGTAAAACCTGAGGTAAAAATATTTGCTTGGCCAGGTAAACAAATAAAACGATTTGCAGTGTTTGGGAATAATTTTAGAGGGGGTGTGAATGTTAGTGCTGGTGATTTAGACGGTCTTGGTGAGGCTGAAATTGTGGTGATGCCAGCTTCTAAGGGTGGTCCTCAGGTAAGATTATTTAATGGGGAAGGTAAATTAATGGGACAATTTTTTGCCTTTGATGCTAGTTATAGAAGTGGTTGGAACATTACAGTCTCTCAGGTTCATAGTGCTTGGCGATGGGGTTCGGCTTTGATTATTAGTGATGTTAAGGGTGGTGGTTCATATGTGCAGTTATTTAATAGTCGTTATCAAGCCTTTGGTCGTTTTATGGCTTTTGATAATAAGTTTTCTGGTGGAGTGGTAACAGCTGCGGTTGACATTGATGGTGATGGTCAAGCGGAAATAATTGCTGGTACCGGAGTTGGTTCTGCTCCTAATATTACTATCTATCAGGCCAATGGCCGTTTAATTAAATCATTTTTTGTCGGTGCAAGCGAGTCACGCAATGGCGTGTCCGTGGCAATTTTGCCGATCTAAAAACATATGTCAGGTAAGTTTATTTTTGAGAAAAAAAATGTTTTGGTCTTAGGAGGTGCTGGTTTTATTGGTTCTCATTTGTGTGATCGTTTAATTAAAGATTGTAAAGTTATCTGTGTTGATAATTTATCTTCCGGCACAGAAAGCAATATCGATCATCTGTTAGCTAATTCAAATTTTAAGTTTATTAAGCATGATATGGCTTTGCCGTTAAACTTAGAAGATTATACAGAATTAGCAGAAATGCGGATAGAGTTTCAAGGTATTCAAGAAATTTATAACCTAGCTTGTCCGACTTCACCTAAGTTTTTTGATCGCAATAAGGTGGCTAATGTTTTAGCTAATTCTTATGTGGTTAAAAATGCTTTAGATCAGGCGTTAAAATATCAAGCTAAATTATTACATGGTTCTTCTTCGGTAGTTTATGGTGAACGTCGTAATGAATGGGAACATGTGAAAGAAGATCAAGTTGGATTGGTTAATCATTTATCACAACGCGCGTCTTATGATGAAGGGAAGCGATTTGCTGAGACAATGATGGTGACTTATGGATCTGTTTTTGAGCTAGATATTAAAATTGCCCGCTTGTTTAGAATATATGGACCACGCATGGCTTTTAATGAGGGGCATATGATTTCGGATTTTGTAGCGGCGGCTTTAGATAATGAACCGTTGGTTATTTTTGGTGATGAATCTTTTAAAACTAGCTTGTGCTATATAGATGATTGTATTAGCGGTTTAATGAAATTAATGGCTAGCGATATTAAAACCCCAGTGAATATTGGTTCAGATATTGATCTGCGGTTAGTTGATGTGGCCAGTCGAGTAATTGAGATAACTAACTCAACTTCGTCTATAGCACATTCGGAAGCTTTGCTATTTATGACATCACTGGTTTTGCCAGATATTAGTGTGGCTCGTGATAGTTTGTCTTGGTTGCCTTTAGTTACTTTAGATAATGGTTTAAAGAAGACGATTGAAGATTTGCGGGCTGTTAAAAATTTAAAAATTTCTTAATATGAAGGTTTGGCTAGTCATTGCTGCTTACAATGAAGCTCGATTTATTTCTGAGGTTGTTAAGGTTGTTCGACCTAGAGTAGCTGGGGTGATTGTTGTGGATGATTGCTCTGAAGATGAAACTGCTAAATTAGCTAGCGAAGCTGGAGCTGTGGTATTGGCCCATATTATTAATCGTGGACAAGGAGCGGCTCTTAGAACTGGCACTGAAGCGGCTATTGAGAGAGGGGCTGATGTTATAGTGCACTTTGATGGTGATGGTCAGTTTTTAGCTGAGGAGATAGCACGAGTTGTAGAGCCGATTTGTAAAGATGAAGCAGATGTAGTTTTGGGTTCGCGATTTTTAGATAAAGCTAGTAATTTACCTTGGAGTAAAAAATACTTATTGCATCCGGTAGCACGTTTGTTGAATAGAAGTGTTTGGGGGATTAATTTTAGCGATCCGCAATGTGGTTTTAGAGCTTTTAGTGTTGAAGTGGCTCGTAGTTTAAAATGGAGACAAGATCGGATGGCTCATGCTTCAGAAATTTTAGCCTTACTGACGGTTGGTAAATGGCGAGTAAAAGAGGTTCCAGTGACTGTGATTTATCACGATTATGGACAGGGTTTATTGGGAGGTTTTAAAATTATCAAAGAATTATTTATTAAATATTTAAGTCGCTGATATGTTACAAACCATTTTAGCTTTTATTGTTATCGCTTATTTTTTGGGACGTTTGTTTTGGCAAAAAAAACAGAAAAGTATTTCTGAAGGTGAGTTTCGTTTTTGGCTGGCTTTTTGGTTATTATCTGGGGTTTTACTCTTAGCATTAAAACAATTAGATAAACTAGCGGCTAATTTAGGTTTTAGTGCTTCGGGTATTCAATTACTGTTGTATGCTGCAGTGGCGGCATTATTTTATTTTATTTTTAGAATTAGGTTGCGTTTAGAAAGAATGGAAGAAGATTTAACAAAAGTAGTTACTGCCGTAGCTAAGCGTCATTAATTTGTTATGAAAATTGCTCACATCATTTGTGCTTATCCGCCATATCGTGGAGGTATGGGTAATAGTGCCCAAGGCTTCGTTAAGGAATTAGTTGCTTTGAAACATGAGGTAACTGTTTTAACGCCGGCTTATAATACTTCAAGCAGTGTGACTAATGAAAATGGTGTGCGTGTGGATCGAATCAAACCGTTATGGTCTTTTGGTAACGCGGCTGTTTTACCAAAAATGTTTAGACGTTTAAAAGAATTTGATGTTGTTCATTTGCATTTTCCTTTTTATGGAACGGCTAGCGTGGTGGCGATGGCGCGTTTATTTGGTAAATTTAAATTAGTGGTTCATTATCATATGGATAGTACGGCTGATAACCTGCTGGGTTGGATTTTTAAAGCTTATGCTTGGATGGTTACTCCTATAATATTACGGATAGCGGATTCGATAACTTGCGCTTCTTTAGATTATGTAAAACATGGTGATTTGGCTAGGTTTTATGCTAAGCACTCTGGACTTTTTTTACGAGTACCGTTTGGAGTTGATAATAAATTGTTTTGTCCGAGTGATGTGGTAAAACAAAAACGTTTATTGTTTGTTGGTGGGTTGGATACTGCCCATTATTTTAAGGGCGTGGAAGTTTTATTAACAGCTTTTGCTTCTTTGGGTGAGCGGGTTCAAACCTATCGTTTAATAATTGTTGGTGACGGTGATTTGTTACCAGCATATCGTCAATTAGTTCGTGATTTAAAAATAGACAACCGAGTTGATTTTATCAGTGATGCTAGCGATGTTGAGTTGGCTAAAATTTATCGAGAATCGACAGCTTTAATTTTACCATCAATCAACGGATGTGAAGCTTTTGGTTTGGTACTTTTAGAAGCGATGGCCTCTGGTTTACCAGTGATTGCTTCTAATTTGCCGGGAGTGCGCTGTGTGTTTAAAAACGGTAGTCAAGGATTATTAGTTGAACCTGGTAACGCTGAAGATTTAGCAAAAAAAATCTGGCAACTAGTGAGCCAAGAAAAACAAACTACTGCAATGGGAATAGCTAGTCGTCAATTGGTTGAAGAACAGTATACTTGGGTAAAGGCTGGTAAAAAATTAAATGAACTTTATTTACGTTTAAAATATTCTCCAAAAGTTTTATGAAATTATGTTTAATCAATAATTACTACGGAGCTCATGCTCGTGGTGGTGCTGAATCGGTGGTCTATCAAATAGCGAAGGCGGCTAAGACAGCTGGACACCAGGTGTTGATTATTAGTGGTGGTATGGCAGAGGTGCGGCAGAGAAAGCCCGAAGGATACTGGCTAACCTTAGAAACTCCGTGGCTATTTAACAGAGGTCGCTATCAAAAATTGATAGCACATTTGTTTGGGAAAACAACAGCTAGACGCTTAGCAGAAGAATTAAAAATTTACCAACCGGATTTGGTAATTAGTAATAATGTTTATGGTCTAGGTTTGGCAGTGTTGTCAGCGCCGTGGCGTGCTGGTTTTAAGCAGTACCATATTTTACACGATACTCAGTTATTACATCCTTCAGGACTAGTCTATGCCGGTCATGAAGCACTGATAGATAATGTACCAGCACAAGTATTTCGTTTTTTGGCACGACGACACACTAAAGGAATAACTAGAGTAATTTCACCATCTGATTGGCTACTAGCTTGGCATCGTCAACGAGGTTTATTCACTAACATTAATGGAGCTGTTTTGCCTAATCCGAAACCACTTAATGATATTAAGCGACCTGAAAATAAATTGCCTTGGAAATTATTATTTGTCGGACAATTAGAAAAACATAAAGGAGTTGAAGTTTTATTAAAAGCTTGGTCGATATTATCAGCTGATAAGAATTGGGATTGTCGCTTAGTAATTGTTGGCAGTGGAACTTTAGAAGCAGAGGTTCAGGCAGCAGCAAACAAAGATAAACACTTAATTTATAGAGGACATTTAGAGGCTTCTGAAGTGTATATGATAATGCAAGACTCTCATCTATTAATTATGCCGTCAATTGTTTGGGAGAATGCTCCGTTAGTATTATCAGAGGCGGCCGCTGTGGGTTTACCGGCTATTGGAAGTGATCTAGGTGGCATTGCAGAAATAATTAGTAATCCTTCCAGACTGTTTGTGCCAAACCAAGCTGAAGATCTGGTGTTGGCGATATTTAGAATATTAAAAAATTATGATTGGAGTGAGCCCAAAGCGCCAAGACCTTTTAGTAATCTGGATTATTTAGAAGCCTTGTTTAAATAGACAAAAATAGTTGCTTCTCCGTTTTGGGCCGTGAAGTGATAATCAGCTGAAACTGTAGCTAAAGTGTTTAAGTTGTCTGATTGCCACCAGTAACGATTAACAATGTAATAAAGTCGATTGACTCCGGCTGTTTGCATAGCATTCTCGGCAGTAGCTCTGCTGGGTAATTCGTTCATCTTTAAAAAATAACTGTAGAGTAAACCGCCAGTAGGTAGTGGATAATAAAACAAATCATTGTAGTAATGAGCAAAGCCATAAAGACGTAGGGCGGCAGCACTGGTTTGTTGATTAGCTAAAACAACATAAGGGTCGTTACCGCTGTCAGCGGCTACTAATTTTACAGCTTCTATGTCGCTGGCTGAAACAGCTCGTCCTCCAGAACTAGCATAGTCGTCTTGACGAGGGTAGGCTAAATATAAACTGCAAGTTACCAGTAGTGTTAAGGCGCCAAAAAATAGATATTGGCGATCAGGATTTTTTGTGATAGCGTAAGCACGTTTTAATAATTCGTAAAAGGATATTAAAATAGTAGGCAAACTTATAATAACGGCCATGACTAATAACCTTGAGCTGTAATTGTTACGTTCGTAATCAATTAAATAATTAAAGTTAAGACCACGAGTTAGCCCATAAGCAATGAGTAGCGCTGAGCTATGTAATGAGGCTAAGCCATACAGACTACGAGCCCGATGATAACCATTTTTAAAAATTAAATAACTGCCAATAACCACTAGGATTAGTAGGATCCAAGTGTAATTATTTCCAAGGCTATAAATTATATTTAGCAACCAGTTGTTTTGGTGGGGGAGGACCAGTTTGGGCCAATCCCAAATAAACAAACCTTTCAAGAGCATCTTCCAGGAGACAGGCTCAACCTCTAGTAACATAAAAACTAGAGGTAATCCGACGGCGTTGGCGGCTAATAACAGGCCATAACCAATGTCTTTGTTTTTCCAGTTAAGTTGGCGTAAGCGCCAGGCAGATAATAAACATAATAAAGGTAGACCGGCAATGGGTTGTAACAATAAAGCCAAGCCAGTAAGTAGCCAAATAAAATACCAATCTGTTTTGACTGTGGCGCCTAAAGCAGTAGCGATAGCCACGAGAGCTAGTAAGTAAGCTAGATTTTGAGGCGTGGTGACGATTAAAAAACTGTAAGGTAAGATTAATAGAGCTAGAGGTAAAAGCCTGATAACTGTTGATTCATGAAAGATTTTTTTGCCAGCTTCTAAAATAGCGAGAGGTAATAACAAAGCAGAACTAAGTGGCAAAAGCCAGGTGTCTATTAATACTAAAGATAAACCGAGTTTAGTTAACAAAGTTTCTAAACCATATTGTCCAGAATAATAGAAAGTTTTAGGGTTAACAGCACCGTGTTTAACGATGTAATCTACAGCTGCTTGGTGTACAAAAGGATCAAAACCATAACCCAGTTTATAGATAATGGCCACAACACTAAAAGCCAAAAGATATTCTAAAATAAGTATCAGCTTAAATAAGGGATGGTTGTGCCAAGCCATTATAAGGGCTGTAACAAAAGTGGCTATCCAAGCGACAAAAAACCAACCACTGACAATTAACCAAGGGGAGATTATAGCGTCTGACGAGCGAGCTTGCCATAAGCAAGTGATCGCCCAAGACCAAGTGATTAAATAAACAATCAGCCAATACCAATGTTTAGCGGTTAATTTGGGCCAGACTGGTTTTTGCCAATGCCAAGCAGAAAAACGCCAGGTGGCCAGCCATAAAGCAAGACCAGCTAGGACACCTAAAAATAAGCCTAGGTTGTTAAGCTGATAAATGAGATAAATTAAGGCGGTGCCAATAGAAAGAGAGATTGGTAGGGCACTAATAATTTTCCAGTTGTTATTAGGGTTTTCCATAAGTAATCGTTAATGTAAGACATTTGTGCGAGTTTGTAAAGGCAATCTGTTTTTGATTTTTTTATTTTTGTATATATCTTTTTTCAGGTTATCAAAAATACATACCCTGGACACAATCAATGAAAAACATTGTTTTTTCTTTTTGTCTGTTTATGTTATAATGTAAAAATATGGTTTGGTTTTATAAAATCTCAGCTTGGCTACGCGATAATTGGCACTATCCTTTAATTTGGATGGTGGCGATTATTTTTTTCTTAGGTGTTTCGGTTTATAACTATCTTGGTCAGGCTAATAATTTTGTAAAATGGACATCGCCGGATGAGACGGCCAACTATCAATTGGCCAAACAATATGGTCAGAATAACAAGCTAATGTTCTTAGAAAAATATAATCTTATAGCGAGCGGGGTTGTACAACCACGTAGTTTAACATCGGATGGTATTTGGTTGAAACCAGTGAGCTTTTTGGGGTTGCCAGTGTTTTATGGTTGGTTGTCACGAATTTTTGGAACAGGCGCTTTGCCGTATATGACGCCAGCTTTTGCGGCTATTGGTCTGCTATTGTATTATGGTTTAATAAGACGAATTTTTGATAAGTCGGTGGCACTTGAGGCGACTTTATTATTAGCTGTTTTTCCTATTTATGTTTATTATTCGGCTCATAGTTTTTTTCATAACACATTGTTTGTGGTGATGTGTTTAGCTGGGTTGTATTTTGGTGTTCGGGCTTTAGATAGAGGAGCTTGGTCTTGGTTGGCGGTAATTATTTCTGGGTCAGCTACGGCGCTAGCGGTGGCCACGCGTACTTCGGAATTATTATGGCTATTACCAGTCGGTTTAATGTTATTTATTTTTTATGGTCGAAGACTAGGTTGGTATCGTTGTCTTTTGTGGTTGATAGCGTTGTTTATTAGTTACTCGCCATTTTTATATAATAACTTAGTGTTGTATGGAGGATTTTTTTCAAGTGGCTACCCACAAATGGATAAGGCCATTACAACTATAGCTCTAAGTTCAGCTGGTCTGGTATCTAGTGTAGTTTCTGTACAGAAAATTAATCTCATAACGCAGTATTGGAATAGTTTAGTTGGAGGTATTTTCCATTTTGGTTTTAGACCCGAGCACAGTTTAAAAATGGTGTATTATTATTTTTGGCGCACTTTTCCCTGGTTAATGTATTTAACAGCGTTTGGAATAATTTATTTTGCCTTTGGTTTTAAAAATCGAGCTAAGAAACATTTGGCGTATTTTTTAAGTATGGTTGTTTTGTCGCTGATTTTAATTTTTTATTATGGTAGTTGGATTTTTTATGACAATCCAGATCCCAATTCTTTTACTATTGGTAATTCTTACACTCGCTATTGGTTGCCGATATATTTAGGGTTATTGCCTTTAGCTGCTTTAGCTTTAAATAAATTAATTAAAGTGCTGGTTTGGCCGAAGGTGACTATGTTACTCAGAATTGGAGTTTTTGGGGTGATTATGGCTTTATCGCTATCATTAGTAGTTTACGGATCTGAAGAGGGGTTGGCGGCTAGTTATTATCGTTTGCGGGCGTCACAGACAGAATATGACCAGGTTTTAGCCTTGACTGAGAATGATAGTGTTATTATTAGCCGTTATCATGATAAGTTACTGTGGCCAGAGCGACGGGTGATTGTTGGTTTGTTTACTGATGCTAATATGAATGAAATATATGCGAGATTAGCTGAATATATTCCAGTATATTACTATAATTTTAGCCTAAAAGAGTCTGATTTGGACTATTTAAATCTTAGGCCATTAGCTGAAGTTGGTTTGAATATTAGTAAGGTAAAGGAGGTTACAGCTGATTTTACCTTATATAAATTAAGCTTAACGGATAATTTGATAAAATAATGATAAGTAAAAGATTGAATTGTTAATAAAACAATAACATTAGCTAAAAGTTAGGGTTTATCCTTGACTTTTTTTATTTTTTGTGATATAATTATATGTTGCTTAAAAAAGTGGTAAAGATGCTTGACATTAAGCGAATTTTATGCTAAGTTCATACATTAATTATAAATAAACAGCGGAACCTTTGAGGTCGCTAACCAAGTATTTTATGAAAAAGTTTTTAGCCATTGTCTTAATTATTGTTGTCAGTTTTTCAATTGTGAGAGCTGTGGGTCAAAGTCAATCTCAGGCTTATTATTCAGGGGATGGCTTGATGTATAACAATGAGCTTTATGTAGTAACCGCCAACTCTGGTTATTTAGAATTGTTTCGTTTGGAAGGTTCTAGCTTAAATCTGTTAACTCGCTTTAAACCGGTGAAAGAGGTAGGGATGATTACTGATACTGTAACTGATGCTGTGCTATTTGTTGAAGGCGGTCAGTTGATGACTTATGCTTCCAGCGGTAATCGTTTGTATAAATACAATGTAACTAATCCAGCTACTCCGTCTTTAGTATTTAAAACTGCTAATACTAACTGGGATTGGTATGGTCGTTTAGAAAAAACTGCCAATCAATTAATTACGGTTGGTTCCAAAGGTGTAAAAGTCTGGAATTCTGACTTACAGGTGATTGATAACTATGATGTAATCAATTTAACCAACCCTTATAATGTTCGTTTGTCTAATGATGGTCGTTTGATTTTTAATGTTACAAGCAGTCGTTTGGAAATTTTTGATCGTGACTTTCGTCGTGTGACTCAAACTGTAAACTTGTCTACCAATGATGTTAAAGGCAATCGTCGTGTGGCTTATGATGAGCCAGCTAATATGTTTTATGTGATGGATGATGCCGGTTTTAAGAGAATTGGTTTGTCTGGTGATATTTATAAATCTTTAAAACATGATAGTCGTTATGGTTATGATGCTATTTTATCAGGTGATAAAACTTCAGTGTATATTAGTAACGGTAGCACAATAGCTAAATTAAATAAGCTTAACTTTAAGTTTGAATCGGCTTATGAAAATAGTAATGCTAGCTGGAAGGGTTCTTGGGCGATGGGTATGGATATGGTAACTACTAATGATAGTGAAAAAATTGTAGTTTTTAATAATTCAGGGATCTTGATTTTGGATAGCGATTTAAGAATGTTAGGGGCTTACAAAGCCAAAGCTGATCAATCTGATAAAATTGGTAAAGAAATTGTTAAAGAGGCTCTAAGTTTAACCACTGATCGTGTGTCTGGAGCTCCTTACAGTGATGTTTTAGTGAAAGGTACTGGCTTTTGGCCTAATGAAGATTTGATTATTACTTTTGGGGCGGTGGAGTATAAAGCCGTAGCTAATGCCAATGGTCAGTTTGTTAGAGCTTTGTCTGTGCCGTCTATTAGAGAAACACGGACTGATATTAAAGTGGTGGGTAAAACTTCAGCAACTAGCTATAGTACCAGCTTTAATGTGGTTCAGCCTAAGTAATTAGAATTTTTAATTTGGAGGATATATATGAAAGTAGCATTTATTGGACAAAAAGGTATGCCGGCCGTTGGTGGCGGTGTGGAACGCTATGTAGAAGACTTGTCAATTCGTTTGGCGGAAGCTGGTAACGAAGTGACGGTGTATACTCGCGCCTACTACACGCCAGCTGCTTTACGGGAGTATAGCGGAGTGAAGTTGGTTAGTTTACCGTCTATTTACACTAAACATTTAGACGCTATTACCCATAGTTTTTTGGCTTGCATGCACGCTATTTTTAGTGGTGCCGAAATAATTCATTTTCAAAGTATCGGTTCGGCTTTAGTGTCTCCTATTCCAAGAATCTTTAACCCAAAGATTAGAATTGTTTCTACATTACAATCTCGTGATTATGAACATGGTAAATGGGGTCGTTTGGCTAAACGAGTTTTATTGTTGGGGGAGTGGTTAATGTGTAAGATGTCTGACTCAATTGTGGTGGTGACTCAATCAATGGTGGAATATGTACGTGAACGTTATGGCAAGGAGGCGATTTATATCCCAAATGGCGCAGTAATTCAACCAGAAGTCGGATCTGAATCTTTAGCTACTTGGAATTTGGAATCAAAAAAATATATTGTAGCTATTTCACGTTTTATTAGTCATAAAGGTTTAAGTCATTTAGTAGAGGCTTATAAACAATTGCCGGAATTAAAACAACCTTTAGTGTTGGTGGGTGAAGGATCCTTTACTGATGAATATGTGTCTGAATTAAAAAAATTAGCTTCGACTGACAAGCGGATTATTTTTACAGGTCCACAATATGGCGAAACTTTAGCAGAGCTTTATGCTAATGCTTACTTGTTTGTGCAACCCTCTGAATCTGAAGGTTTATCGTTGGCATTATTAGAAGCGATGGCTCGTCGTGTGCCAGTGTTAGTGTCGGATATTCCTGAAAATTTGGAAGCAGTAGGGCAAAGTGCTTTAGTGTTTGCGACTCGTGATGTTGAAGACTTGCGTGAAAAATTGCGTTTTGCTGTAGAAAACCCAGAAATTTTAGAAGAAAAAATCACTTTAGCTTTGCGGCGAGTAGATATTTGTTTCAACTGGGATCAAATTGCCCAAAATATGAATGAGCTCTATGCACAAAATTTAAATGAAGTAAAACCTTCAGAGGTTTTATCATAACTTGTTTTTTTGTCGCTGAGGTTTATAATAATTAAGCCTCAGAAAAAATTTGCAGTAGTGAAAGTTTTTTCTGAGGTTTAATTAAAATAGTACTTTAACAATTGTTTAATAAATGAGGTAAATATGAAACGGATACTAGGGTATCTTTGGCTACTATTAGTAGTGTCTTGCAATCGTGAGGGGCCAACTAATACTTCTGGGCGGGGCCTGGAAACTATCACTACTAAAGTGATGCAAGAAAATAATAATCAATTTCGGTATACGGTTTATTTACCACCTTGGTTGTCAGATGAACATCGTGAAGCTGTGAAGCCGTTTATTTTGATTTGCCAGGATGGCAATAAAAAGATAGTCGATTTTTCTATGGGCGATATTCAAAAAGCCGAACCTGGATGGGAAAATTATTACAGAGTTGATTTTGTGTTTGATGGTGATGAGGAAGTTAAGTTACTGATGACTTACGGTAATTATCGTACTACTAGTAACGATATGAAAGATTGGTCTTTTGCTATTTTGGCGAATAAAGATTCTCCTTATGTAGTTAAATATCAACCAAATAACAATCGAGCTGATGATACTTATTTAATCGGAATGATTTTCAAAGATGGACAAGTATCTCGATTGGATAATAGCTTGCTGGTGTCTTTAAAGGCTGAGATTATGATTGATAATCAAGTGCGAACTAAAGTTCCGGCTCACTTTCGGGCAGTGGATGTACAATATACTAACATTTTAGGTTTAGATGCTAAGAATCCTTTTGTTTGGGAGTTTTCCGATGGATTTTTTGGCTACGGACTGGATGTTTGGCATACTTTTGAAAGAGCTGGTAAAAAGAGTGTAACTTTAATTATGACGGATAATTTATCTCGAAAAGATACAGTAATAATGAATTTTACTGTTACAGATTAAACTTAATCCCTTGCTATAATAGCAAGGGATTTTTAATTTGTATTTTTTTTATGATGTGGTAGGATGTAGAGATACAACTTTATGAAATTATTAATAGACACAACAGATACAGATAAGTTGCGATTAGAAGTCTCGGATGATAAAGGTAAGCGCTTGGTCAAAACCACGGTGTCGGCTTTTCGTAAACAAGGAGAAAAATTATTACCAAGTTTAGATCGTCTATTGAAGCGTAAGTCTTGGCAGTTGTCAGACATAAAAGCCATAACAGTTGTTAACGGACAGGGGAGTTTTTCTGGTCTGCGCATTGGGATTGCGACGGCTAATGCTTTAGCTTATGTTTTAGGGGTGAGCGTCGTTGATGATCAGGGTAATTGTTTAAAGACTGATGATTTAAACATTGTGGAGCCTTATTATACAGCCGAGCCTAATATAGGTGGAAATAAGCCTGTGGATAACCAAAAGAATATTTAATTACTTATACACAGTTTCATGGCCTTTCTAAGACAGAAAGGCTTTTTTGTTAGCCTAAAACCCGATTATAAAGGTATTTTTGGGTTCTAAAGTGTTGACGGATGGTAAGTTGGTGGGGTAAAATGTAATAAGAGGGCAAGGAGTGGTAAAAAGTGGGGAAATATATGTTTATAGGCGAATACAATCATAACTTAGACGATAAAGGACGCTTAGCGATCCCGGCTAAGTTTAGAGCCGCTTTAAATAACGGAGCAGTTGTTACCAAAGGGTTGGACAACTGTTTGTTTTTATATTCGAAGCTAGCTTGGGAAAAAATTGCCGCCACGATGTCCGCTTTGCCAGTGAATAAAGCTAACGACCGTGCTTTAGCTAGACATTTTTTAGCTGGCGCCATGGAAGTGGAGTTTGATACTCAAGGTAGAATTAATCTGCCTGAGTATTTAAGAGTTTTTGCTGGCTTGAGTAAAAAAACTATTGTGGCCGGATTGTATGACCGTTTAGAAATTTGGGATGAAACAGCTTGGAACAAATATAAATCAGCGACCGAAAAGAAATCAGCAAGTATCGCTGAAGCCTTAGATGGCGTTAGTGTGTAATATGATATATCAGCATAAGCCGGTGTTGCTTAGTGAAGTTGCAACCGCACTTAATTTAAAAAACGGTGATGTAGTAATTGATGGTACTTTAGGTGGCGGAGGTTATACAATGGAGTTTTCAAGTTTGGTTGGTAAAACAGGGAGGGTTTTATCAATCGACGCCGATGAACTGGCTTTGAATAACTTCCGCCAAATCCAAAAAACTAAAGGGTTTGACAATGTAAAAATTATAAAAGGCAATTTTAGAGACATGTTTGATTTAGTTAAGCCTGATGTGGGAACGGGATTGGTAGCGGCGATAGCTTTGGACTTAGGCTTATCTTCAGCTCAACTTGATGACCTAAATCGAGGCTTTGCTTTTTCAACAGACGGACCTTTGGATATGTCTTTCGACAGTAATGGTATTAAAACGCGCCAGGTCGTAAATAAATTTTCAGAAGCCGAACTTATTAAAATTTTTAGAAATTACGGAGAGGAACCGATGGCTTCTAGAATCGCCAAAGCGATTGTAGTGGCAAGACGCAAGAGTTCTATAGAGAGTAGCGGACGTTTAGTGGAAATAATTGGTGAGTCACTACCAGCTGCTTATAAAGCCCGTAGTCGAAATCACTTTGCAACAAGAGTATTTCAAGCTATCCGTATTGCTACTAATCATGAGTTACAAGCTCTAGCTGAAGTTCTGCCTCAAGCTCTGAGACTTTTAAAGCCTGGTGGAAGATTAGCGGTGGTTTCTTTTCATAGTTTAGAAGATAGGATAGTAAAGAATTTTATAAAGCAAGAAAGCAAAGATTGTATTTGCCCACCGATGGTTCCGGTTTGTGTTTGTGGACATTTAGCTCGTTTGAAAAATTTAACTAAAAAACCAGTGATAGCTAATGAGGATGAAATTAAACTAAATCCTAGAGCGCGTAGTGCTAAATTAAGAGTCGCTGAGAAATTGAATTAATAATTTTTTAATCATATGATTCAAGGAGAGGTTGTCGTGCCAATGTCAGGCATTAATACGACAGTGAATCACAACACGATTCGTTTGAATTTAAAAATAATTAACGGGTTACTGCTTAGTATTATTGCGTTAGTTTCCATTTCTTATGTGATGGATATGAACGCTTTGTCGGTAAGTGGCTTTGCCTTGCGTGATTTGAAAACGCAAGCAGCCGAATTAAACGAAGCCAATACAGCTTTAGAGGCTAAAATTAGTTATCTTAGCTCTTATAGCTACCTTAAAGAAAAAATCGATGCTTTAGGAATGGTTTCGGCAGGGACAGCTCTGTTTATTGCTAAAAACGACAGCCTTATTGAGTTGCAGTAGCTTCTAAATTCTGATATGGGAGCATGGTCTTCGAGAAACGCTACTAGCGGTCGGTATAGTGTTAATTACAACGGCCGTTTAAAACTGATAATGGCAGTTGTTTTTTTGTTGTCCGGTTTATTAATCGGGCGTTTGTTTTATGTGGCGGTATGGCGTAATAGTGAATATTTAACGGCGGCGGCTGATCAGCACGGCTTGGTTACTCAAATAGCACCAACACGTGGAAAAATATATTTAAGAGACAATAAAGATGGAATTGATAAATTATATCCGCTGGCTTCTAATAAGGAACTAGTGACAATATATGCAGTGCCTCGTGATATTAAAGATCCTCAGCGGTTAGCTGAGGTTTTGTATGAATTTTTTAAGAAAGCAACGATAGAAAAAGAGGTTAGTGAATTATTAGATAAACAAGATAAAGAAAATTTAATAATGACAGCTAATAATTTGGCAGTTAATCCAGAAGTTTTGGCGGCTGATCCGGCTTATTCAGCGATGCGTGAGGCTAAAAAACAGGAAGTTCTAACAGCTCGTAAAAAAGAGGAGGTAAATAAGTACTTATTAGCCCTAACTAAGAAAAACGATCCGTATGAGCCTTTAGAAAAACGTGTTGACATGGACTTAGCTAAAGCTTTTCATTTAGCAGCGTCAGCTACTTGGCCGGTGTCATTAGTGCCTGATGATTTAGAATGGACAGGTTCGCATTTAACCAGTGAAAAACTAGATTACAAAACCGGTGATCCATTACAAATACCTGGTATTGGATATGAAAAAGATTCGTTTCGTATTTATCCAGAAAAAAATACAGCCGCTCAATTAATAGGCTATGTTTCGATGGAAGCGGAAAATAAAAATGGTGACTGGGGAAGACATGGCCGTTATGGATTAGAGGGTTTTTTTGATCAAGAATTGTTTGGTAAATTCGGTGCATTAAAAACAGAAAAAGGTTCTGGCGGGTTAACTATTCCTAATGATCGAGAATTTAAAGCGGCTCAAGCTGGCGATGATTTAATTTTAACTTTAGATAGAACTATTCAATTTTTGGTAGCTGAAAAAATTAAAACAGCTGTAGAAAAATATAAAGCGGAAAGTGGATCGGTAATTATTTTAGAACCGAATACCGGGGCGGTAATAGCCATGAATAGTTATCCCGATTTTAATCCTAATGAATATTTTAAAGTAGATGATGTAAAATATTTTAATAATCCAGCAGTTTTTGATCAATATGAACCTGGGTCGGTTTTTAAAGCTATTACAATGGGGGCGGCTTTAAATGAAGGCAAAGTAAATCCTGAAACCACATATAATGATACTGGACAAATAATGATTAGTGGTTGGCCTAAGCCAATTAGTAATTCTGACTTTCAAACTAAAGGGGCTTATGGCACAGTAAGTATGACAGTAGTTCTAGAAAGATCTTTAAATACTGGGGCGGTTTATGCCATGCGACAAATTGGTGATAAAAAATTTGCCGAATATTTGGAAAGGTTTGGTTTTGGAGAAAAGACTGGTATTGAGCTTGAGGGAGAATCTACGGGTAATATCAGTTCAATGAAGTTAAAAAAAATTAAAGAAATTTCTGCAGCCACAGCTTCTTTTGGCCAAGGAATTTCAGTGACTCCAATCCAGATGGTTTCAGCTTACGCGGCAATTGCTAATGGTGGATATTTGGTTAAACCTTATGTGGTGGCGGAAATCCGTAGTGTCAATGGAAATACTTTGGTAACTAAATCAGATAAAAGCAAGCCAGTTTTAAAAAACTTTGTAGCTAAATCACTTGCTGGTATGTTAGTTCAAGTGGTAGAAAATGGTCATTCTAAAGGAGCTAAACTGCCTGGTTATTGGATAGCTGGTAAAACCGGTACAGCACAATTGGTTGATCCTGGTAAACGTGGTTATGTCAAAGATGCTTATAATCACACTTTTATAGCTTTTGGCCCGATAGAAAAGCCACGCTTTGTGATTTTAGTACGTTTAAAAAACCCTAAAGGTTACGTTTATGCCGAGGAAACAGTTGTGCCGGTAGCTAAGGAAATTATGGAATTTATGATGAATTATTGGCAGGTTGCCAAAACTAGACAATAAATATAGACTAATTATATGGGTAATTTTTAATTTTGTAATTTTCTAATTTTAAAATAATGTGTTAATTTTTTAAAACATCGAGAAATTATTTTAAAATTAGAAATCTAAAATTAGAAATTTATTATACTTATGCTTAAGATATTACAATTTATTTTAAAATGGTTGGCTAAAGGTGTTATTTGGAGATACAACCCCCGTTTAATAGGTATTACTGGATCTATTGGTAAAACTAGCGCTAAAGATGCGACGGCAGCTGTTTTGTCAAAACGTTTTCGAACACATTCTAGTCAAAAAAATTATAACAATGAATTAGGCGTGCCGTTAACGATTATTAATGCTGAATCTGGTGGTAAATCAATTAGCGGTTGGTTAAAGGTTTTTGTTAAAGTTTTATGGCTAATGATAATTAAAGATAAAAATTATCCAGAGCTGATTGTTTTAGAAATGGGAGTTGATAAGCCTGGAGATATGGATTATCTTTTGTCGATCGTTAAATTGGAAGTGGCAATTTTAACCTATGTTGGATCTTCGCATTTGGAACAGTTTGGCGGTCATAAAAAATTAGCTGAAGAAAAAGCTAAAATCTTTAACGGCTTAGTTAAAAACGGTACGGCAATAATTAATAGTGACAATGAAGCGGCACTGGGGCAGGCGATTAATGTTCAAAAGCGTTTGATGTTGTATGGTAGTACTAACCGAGCAGATTTACAAGCGACGGAAATTGTTTGGAAGTGTAGTGTTGCTGATACGGCTAATAAACTAAACGGTGTAATGTTTAAAATTAAATATCAGGAGGCGGTGATTCCAGTGCAGTTGCCTAGTATGATTGGCAGGCCAGCGGTTTCAGCAGCGTTAGCGGCGACGGCGGCTGGTTTAGCATTTGGATTAAACGGTATAGAAATTTCTGAGGCTCTGAGGTTATGGATACCAGCCCCGGGGCGTTTAAGATTGTTAAGAGGCGTTAATGATTCTGTAATTATTGATGACACTTATAATGCGGCACCGCAATCAATGTTAGCAGCTTTAGAGGTATTAGATGAAATTAGGCTTTTTGGAGCGGCTCGTAAGTGGGCGGTGTTAGCTGACATGTTAGAGTTGGGGAGCGATAGTGAAAAAGGTCACTTGGAAGTTGGTAAACAGTTAGCAGTTATTCCAAAGGCCCGCTTGTTATATTTAGGTAGTCAAGCTAATTATATCGCTATTGGTGCTCGCAAAGCCGGTCTGGCTGAAGACCGTATTCAAGCTTTTAATAACACTCAAGAAATTGTAGATTATTTATTAGAAAGAATTGAGCCTAATGATTTAATATTAGTGAAAGGTTCTCAAGGGATGAGAATGGAAAAAGTGGTGAAGGGACTTTTGACCGAAGGAGAGCTGGCTGATAAGTTGTTGGTGAGACAAGGGGAAGGGTGGAGTAGTTAGCAACTAACAATTTCACAGAGGATAATTTTAAATAAATATTGTTATGCAATTGACACCTATAATTTTAAAAGCTATCAATGAAGCCTGTCGTTTACATAACGGACAGTTTCGTAAAGTTGAACAAGACTTGCCTTATGTTAGCCATTGTATGGCTGTGGCATGGTTGGTGGCTGAAGCTGGCGGTAATGAAACGGCAGTAGCGGCGGCTTTTTTACATGACACTTTGGAAGATGTGCCTGGTTATAGCTACGAAAAATTAACTACTGATTTTGGAGAGGCGATTGCTATGGTGGTGCGTGAAGTTAGTGAAGACGAAGAAAAGGGCGGCCCTAGAGCACCGTGGAAGTTTCGTAAAGAAAGTTATTTGAAACACTTGGAAAATGCTAGTCAAGAGGCTTTATTAGTGGCTGCGGCAGATAAAATACATAATTTAAGATCTATGATAGAGTCTTATCTTAAGCATGGTGAGGTAATTTGGAAAACTTTTCATGCAACCGATGATGAAAAATTATGGTTTTATGAACAAGTTTTATTAATTTTAAAAAAACGATTAGATAATTCACTAGTTGAAGAATTAGCAACGGTATTAATTGAGGCACGGCATAATTTTAATAAATAATATAAAATAAAAAGCCCTTTATTGTTAGGGTTTTTTGTACTTTATTGGTTATTTATGTAAATCTCCAAAATGTTTAAGAATGTTAAAGGTTGATGTTTATTTATATAATCTTTTCAAGATTATATAAATACTTAGTTTTTAGTTAAAACGGCTTATAAAAAAGGACCACGATGTGGTCCTGTGTGTAATCAGTTTTTTAATCAAGTTGATTGATGCCGAATAATTGGCGGTCGATATTTTTCGTTTTTTTTAGCAGCTTCAGAGGCTTGTTTTTTTTGTAAGTCAGCAGCTCGCTGCTTGATTTGTTCTAATGCTTTTTTGGCAATTAAAGCATTATTTATTAGAATTTTGTTGATAACATCTCCCTTGGCCATGAATTCTCCTTCAAAAAATGTAAAAAACTTTTAGCTACTTAATTATTATAGCAAATAATGATTATAAAGTCAATAGTAATTGGTAATGTTCTAGGGACACTCGCTGCAATGCTTTTGCTCGCACGCAAAAGCATTTAGCTTGTTCCTGACCAGGTTCGATTCCCCACTGTCGATATTATATAAATAAACAGAGCAACGCTTATCTGCGTTGCTCTGTTTATTTATGTAGCCCGTAGGGGAATCGAACCCCTATTACCAGGATGAGAACCTGGCGTCCTAGCCGTTAGACGAACGGGCCATCTTTATAAAATTACTAAATCAATATATACAAACATTAATCACCAGTCAAGATTAGCCTAAAATCTGACCAATTAAATCTTGGTGGCCATTGATAAAAGCCTTGGCTGTTACTTCATTTTTACTTTCTAACTTAAGCCGATTGATTAATAAAGAATCTTCGCCACATTGTACGGCTAGCATATTGTTATATAAAAAGGTTTTGCCGACTTTGTAGGTATTGATTGGTAGTGTCTTTGGTTCGGCGGCCGTGATTTTTAATTGGCGGCCATTTAACCAAGTCCAAGCAGTTGGCCAAGGAGACATAGCACGCACTAGCTTTTCAATGGTTTTAGCTGGTTTATTCCAATCAATTAAGGCGTTTTGTTTTTTGATTAAGCCAACATAAGTAGATTGAGTATGTTCTTGTTCTCGAGGTTTAATATCTCCGGCGACATAAGCCTTTAATGTTTTTAACAACAAGCTGCCGCCTAATTGGCTTAAACTTTCAGATAAAGAGCCAGCGGTTTCGTTTAGTGATAAAGTAACTCGGCTTTGTGCTAAAATTGGTCCAGTGTCTAAACCTTTGGCCATTAACATAATTGTTACTCCACTTTCTTGGTCGTTATTTAAAATTGGTGCTTGAATAACCCCGGCTCCTCGATAACGAGGAAGAAGTGAAGCGTGAACATTAATCCAGCCTAGGCGGGGAATGGCTAATAAATCTTCGGGAATTAGTTGGGAATAAGCAACAGCAACAATAACATCTGGTTTAATTTCTAGTAGTCTAGCTTTTAGTTGATTAATTTTTTCTGGCTGAGTCAATGGTAAATTAATTTTTTCTGCCAAAACTTTAATAGCTGGTTTAGTGAATTCTAAACCACGGCCAGAGGGTTTATCAGGCTGAGTAATAACTAACTTAATAGATAAGTCGGTGTCGCGCACTAAAGCAGTCAGGCTAGGGCAAGCGAAGTCGGGCGTTCCAGCAAAAACAATTTTGAGTGGTTTATTTGACATTACAGCGTGTTTACTCCTTCGACGATGTCTTTAGCAAAATCTATAAATAATTTGCCGTCTAAGTGATCAGCCTCATGTTGAATGACGCGAGCCAATAAGCCTTGGGCGGCTATGTTTTTTTGCTTGCCCGTAGCGTCAATAAATTGACAGCGAATACTTTTAGGGCGTTTGACGCGACCAAAAGTTTGAGGAATAGACAAACAACCTTCTTCGTCCCATTCTTTAAGAAGGGATTTTTTAGTGATTTCTGGATTAAACATGGCTAAAGGACCTTGTTTGGTATTTACTACTACCATACGACGACTTTGACCTACTTGAGGGGCGGCTAAGCCAACTCCATCTTTGGCTAACATAGTTTCAATCATATCTGTAATGAATTGTTGGGTCTTGGTGTTAGTAATTTCTGCCACCGAAAAAGGTAGGGATATTTGACGCAAAAGAGGATTAGGGTGAGTGATTATTTTAAGTATAGACATAGAATAAAATAAATAATGGCCAAGATATTTAATTGCTTAGCGTTTACATTAAAGCATGATTATTAATAAAAGGCAAGAATTGGCCAAATTTAAGAAGTTTTTAGCACTCTCTTGACATGAGTGCTAAGTGGTTATATAATAGCAATGTTTTTAAAACAGAATTATGCTAAATGAAAGAAAAAAGCTAATTTTAGAGACAATTATTCAAGAAAACATTAAGAGTGGCCAACCGGTTAGTTCGGTTTTGCTAGTGGATAAGTATGCTCTAAACTGTTCTTCGGCCACGGTGCGTAATGAAATGTCTGTTTTAGAAGAAGAGGGTTGGATTTATCAACCACATACTTCGGCCGGTCGATTACCAACTGAAGAGGCTTGGCGATGGTTTATAGCTAATACAAAAACCGCTGAATTGTCTCAGGAGTTATTAAATAAATTAGCCGAAGCTTTAACAGGTAAAAAAGAGGAAGACTTTAAGCGAACCGCTAAGTTAGTGGCCGCTGAAGCTAATGTGGCTATCTTCTGGGCCTTTCATCGTCGCAGTTTATATTATACTGGCATCAGCAATTTATTATCTCAGCCAGAATTATCACAACCTGGACTGGTTTGTAAATTTTCTGTAATTATTGATCGTTTAGACGAAATAATTGCTGATAAATTTGATAGTTGGCCGACTGAACCGGCTGTTTTACTGGGAGAGAATTGTCCTTTTGGACCGCTTTTAGGTGCTGTTACAGCTAAATATTTTACCGGTGGGCAACGAGGACTGTTTGGTATTATTGGGCCTCTGCGTCAAGATTACGCTATTAATTTAGCTATTATTAATAATTTATATCAATATTTAAATTATGAAAAAAAATAATTTAGAAGAGGCTAATCTCTCAAACGAAGAGCAAGATATTGATTTGACAACGAAGTCGGATCAGTCAACTTTGTCGGATCAATCAACCTTGGATTTTGAGGCTAAATATAAGCGTGCGTTAGCAGATTATCAAAATTTACAGAAACAGACAGTTCGTGAACGAATTGAAACAATTCAATATGCTAATGCTGGTTTATTATCTGATCTTTTGCCAATTTATAATAACTTGAAAATGGTAGTAACTGAGGCTGGTGCCAGCACTGATGCTTGGTTGGAGGGGGTCCGTCTAGTAGTTAAGCAATTTAAAGAAATTATTACAGTGGCCGGAGTGGCTGAAATAGATACATCTGGAATTTTTGACCATAATACAATGGAAGCGATTGGAGAAGAAGTAACAGAAGATGAGAAACTAGATGAGGCTGTTTTCAAAGAAGTGATGCCAGGATATTTATTAAATAATAAATTATTAATACCCGCCAAAGTGGTGGTGTATAAATTAAAAAAATAATATGTCACTAATCAAATGGACTCCGTTCATTGATCCCTTTGAGGAGATGGACAGGAACTTTAATTCAATGTTGCCAGCCAGTTGGCAAAACCAAGATAGCTTCGTGCCATCAATCGATATGTATGAAGGTAAAGAAGCTGTGATTGTTGAGGCGCAATTAGCTGGTATCGATCCCGAACAAGTAGAAATATCTATAGAGAATGATGTTTTATGTATTAAAGGTGAATCAGAAAAAAAGAGTGAAGTAGAGGATAAAAATTATTATCGTAAAGAGATTCGTCGTGGTTCTTTCTTTCGTTCTATTCAACTACCGACTCATGTTTTAGGCAGTGAGGCTGAAGCGGTAGCAACTGATGGAGTTTTAAAAATAAGTATTCCAAAAGCACCAGAAAGTAAACCGAAGCAGATTAAAATAAAAACTGTGAAAAAATAATTAATTTTATGTATAAAGGCTATGTTGGTTTATTAGTTATTTTAATCACGGTAGTAATTATTGGTTGGCTCTTAGTTACACAGATGGAATATTTACGAGGTTTTGGTAGTGTAACTGAGCAACAGACTATGACTAGTACTTCAGAGAGCTTGAATAACGAAAATTTACAAAAAGTAACCTCTACTGAAGAACAACAGTCAATTATTCAGAGAGCTAAGGATTTACAAATTAAAAATGATGCTCAACAAAAAGAAGATCAAAAGATTATAGACGGATTTTGATAGAAGGGTAAAGTTATTGTTAACAATTTTAATTACATTAATTGCAGTAGAATTATTGCTACTGCTTGGAGAGCTTTCCGCATTTGTGGAGATAAAATAAAAATAATATGTCAAAAATTTTAGGTATTGATTTGGGGACTACTAATTCGGCTATGTCTGTTATTCAAGGCGGTATGCCAAAGATTCTAGAAAATGCTGAGGGGGCTCGTACTACTCCATCAGTTGTAGCTGTAACTAAAAATGGTGAGAGATTAGTGGGGGCGGCGGCTAAGCGTCAGGCTGTAACTAATCCAGAGAACACAGTATTTGCTGTTAAACGTTTGATTGGTCGATCGGCTGGCGACAGTGAAGTGGCTCGTGATATTAAGTTATATCCATATAAAATCAAATCAACAGGTGAAGCTGTAAAGGTTTTAATGCAGAGTAAAGAATATAGTCCGGAAGAAATTTCAGCGATGATTTTGTCTAAATTAAAGGCAGATGCTGAAGCACGCTTAGGTGAGACTATCACTGAGGCAATTATTACCGTACCGGCTTATTTTAATGATTCTCAAAGACAGGCTACTAAAGATGCTGGTCGTATTGCTGGTTTAGATGTAAAGCGTATTATTAATGAGCCAACCGCAGCTGCTTTGGCTTATGGTTTTGATAAAAAAACTGGTCAAAAAATTGTAGTCTATGATTTAGGCGGTGGTACTTTTGATGTGTCGGTCTTGGATATTAGCCCAGAAACTATTGAAGTAAAGGCAACTAACGGCGATACTCATTTAGGTGGTGAAGATTTTGACCAATTACTGATTGCGTATATCGTTGAAGAATTTAAAAAAGACTCAGGCTTAGATTTAACTAAAGATCCGCTAGCCTTACAACGCATTAAAGATTCAGCAGAAAAAGCGAAGATTGAACTATCAACAAGCATGGAAACTGAAATCAACCAACCATTTATTTCGGTGGATGCTAGCGGTCCTAAGCATTTAGCAATGAAGATTACTCGTGCTAAGTTTGAATCATTAGTTGGTATGTTGGTAGAAAAAACTCTAGAACCTTGTAAGAAAGCTTTAACTGATTCTGGTTTAAGTATTAGCGATATTAATGAAGTTGTGATGGTTGGTGGTATGACTCGTATGCCATTGGTTCAAGCTAAAGTTAAAGAATTCTTTGGTAAGGAGCCCAACTTAAGTGTGAACCCTGATGAAGTAGTGGCGATGGGGGCTGCTGTGCAAGCTGGTGTTTTACAAGGCGAAGTTAAAGATGTATTGCTTTTGGATGTTATTCCTTTGACTTTAGGTATTGAAACTATGGGTGGAGTAGCTACGCAGATTATTGAACGCAATACCACTATTCCCACTTCTCGTTCGCAAGTTTTTTCTACAGCCGCTGATAGTCAACCAAGTGTGGAAATTCATATCGTACAAGGTGAACGCCCCATGGCTAATGATAATAAGAGTTTAGGTCGTTTTATTTTAGACGGTATTCCTCCAGCACCACGGGGTGTGCCACAGATTGAAGTATCTTTTGATATTGACGCTAACGGTATTTTGAATGTTAAGGCCACTGATAAGGGGACTAATCGTGAACAAAAAATTACTATCACCGCCAGCTCGTCTTTAAGTAAAGAAGAAGTGGAGCGAATGCGTCATGAAGCGGAAGCTCACGCTGATGAAGATAAAGTTAAGAAAGAAAGCATTGAAGTTCGCAACCAAGCTGAAGGTTTAATTTTTCAATTAGAGAAATTAATTAAAGATTCTGGGGATAAGATTAAGAATGAAGATAAAACTAGCTTAGAAGCTAAAATTGCCGAATTAAAAACAGTTAAAGACAGTGGTTCTGTTGAAGACTTAAAGAAAAAAATTGAAGAGATTAATCAGATTGCACAAACCGTTGGTGCGGCGATGTATTCTGCTCAAGCTGCAGCTGGGGCTAACCCAATGGAGGATATGATGAAGGGTTCGACAAATTCAGATCAGACAGGCTCAGCCCAGAGTGGGACTACTGAACCAGCTGGGGATTCTGCGACAAGTTCAGAACAAGCAAAGGCCAGCCCGATTGAAGGAGAAGTGGAGAAATAAGCATTTTAAGTTCTTAAAGTTTTTAAAGTTTATTGTGTATCCATTTGCGAATTTTATTTATTTTTTGAATTTTAACTTTATAAACTTTTAACAGATACATATGGCTAATGAACCACAGGGGCTAAAAATTGCTGACAATTTTTCTGGGGCTGAATATACCAACCTGGCTAATATCAGTCATAACAAAGAAGAATTTCATATAGTGTTTGCTAATGTTATGTCACCATCAGGACGAGTGGTAGCGAAACTAATTTCTTCACCTGCTCATTTTAAGCGAATGATTATGGCCATGAATGAAAACTTAAAGCGTTATGAAGATGCTTTTGGGAACATTCAAGAAGCGGATTTAATGATTGAGAAAGAGATAGGCTTTAAAGAGTAATAAATTTTCTGGAGAATTTTTAATTTTGTAATTTCAAAATAAACAAAACCAAATTTTAATTTTTAAAAAATTAGTTTTTGTTTGGAAAATTATTTTAAAATTTAAAATTTGAAATTTTTCTGCGCATGTTATGTCTAAGGATTATTATAAAATTTTAGGTGTAGATAAATCAGCTAGCGCTGAAGAATTAAAACGCGCCTTTCATAAATTAGCTCATCAACATCATCCTGATAAGGCTGGTGGTAATGAAGCTAAGTTTAAGGAGGCGAATGAAGCTTACCAGGTTTTGTCTAACAAGGAAAAACGGGCTCAATATGATCAATTTGGTCAAACCTTTAGTGGCGCTGGGTCTAATGGAGGTGGCTCTAGATCAGGTTTTGGTGGTTTTAATCCTGGGCAAAATGGAGCGCAGTTTGATTTTGGTGATTTAGGCGATATGTTTGGATCATTTGGTGATATGTTTGGTTTTGGTAGTGGTGGGGGCAGACAATCAGGTGGGGCTGACATTGAGGCGGTTTTAGAGCTAAATTTTTTGGAAGCAGCTTTTGGTGTAGAAAAAGAATTGAGACTTCGTAAGGCCGTAAACTGTAATCGTTGTAGTGGCACAGGTGCGGAACCAGGAGCAAAGATTGATACTTGTAGCACTTGTCGAGGTAGTGGGCGTGTGACTAAAATTCAACGCACTATTTTAGGTAATGTACAAATGGCCGCGGTTTGTGACGATTGTCTAGGGCGAGGACGTAAGGCTAGTAAAAATTGTTCAGAGTGTGGCGGTGAAGGTATAAAAAATGATGTTACGAGCTTGTCTATTAAAATTCCGGCTGGTGTTGGGGATGGAGAGAGTATTAAGTTTGTCGGTCAAGGTCAAGCTGGACCACACGGGACACCAGCTGGTGACCTATATTTAAGAGTTAGAGTGCGAGCCGACAAGCGTTGGAGCCGGTCAGGAAATGATATTAAAACCAAATTAGAAATAACGTATAGTGAAGCTGTTTTAGGTACGAAGAAAGGAGTTGAGACGATTGATGGTGAGGTAATTTTAAAAATACCGGAAGCGACGGTGTCTGGACAAGTTATTGCAATTCGTGGTCGAGGTATCCCAAGATTACGAAGTAATGGGCGAGGTGATCATTTGGTGGAAGTAGTAATTAAAGTGCCTGGAAAATTGTCACGCGATCAACGAAAAATTTTAGAAGAATTAGCTAAAGAGGGATTATAAAATTATAAGCGACTAAAAACCTTAGTCGCTTGTTGTTATTTTTTTAATCATCCTTCTAGTTCAGTATACTAGTATACTGAACTAGAAGGATGATAGAGAATTATGAGCTTATCAAAATTTTATATTTTTACCATGGGGTGTCAGATGAATAAGGCTGATAGTGAGCGTCTGGAAGCTTATTTAATTTCGGCTGGCCTGACTTCGACTGAAGGCCCTGAAAACGCTGAGGTGGCTATTTTAGTGACTTGTGGTGTGCGTCAGTCGGCTGAAAACCGTATTAAGGAGCTAGCTCCGCGATGGAAAAAGGTTAACCCTAATCTAAAAATTGTTTTGACCGGCTGTTTGGCCTTAAGACCTGATGTTCGTGATTATTTAGCAGACTCGGTTGATATTTGGTTGCCAATAACTGAGCTAGCAAAGCTAAAAAATTTATTGGGCTTGGAGGATAATGCGCCAAGTGGTAGTTTGGATTATCTGTCTCTAGAAGCTAAATATAGTTCGATGGTTAGCGCTTATGTACCAATTGGCAATGGTTGTAATAATTTTTGTGCTTATTGTGTGGTGCCTTATGCTAGGGGGCCAGAAGTTTATAGACCGCATCAAGAAATTATTAATGAAGTAAAAAATTTATTACAGAGAGGTTATAAAGAAATAACCTTAATTGCTCAGAATGTTAATAGTTATAAAAGCGATGGGTTGGATTTCGCGGATTTATTAAAAAAAATAGATGAATTAGAGGGTGATTTTTGGTTAAGGTTTTCAACTAGTCATCCAAAAGATTTGTCAGAAAAATTAATTGCTACAGTGGCTAGAGGAAAACATACAGCACAGTATTTTCACTTAGCAGTGCAAGCCGGTGATAATGATATTTTGCGAACGATGAATCGTCGATATACAGCTGAACATTTTTTATCATTAATAAAAATGATTCGAGACTATAGCCCAGAGGCTTTAATCTCTACTGATATTATTGTGGGATTTCCTGGAGAAAGTGAGCAGCAATTTCAAAATACAATTACATTAATGAAAAAGGCTAAATTTGATATGGCTTATATTGCTAAATATAGTCCACGACCAGGGACAGTAGCTGAAAAAATGACAGATGACATAACACTAGAGGAAAAACAAAGACGAGAGATAATTGCGAATGATATTTTAAAAAGCACAGTAGTAGAGAATGCCCAGCGTTTGGTGGGACGAACACTTACAGTATTGGCCGATGAAGTAAAAAAAGGAAAAAATACAGTGAGTGGAAAAACGAGAGATTTTAAAACAGTATTATGGACTGGCGAGGGAGAGATTGGAAAATTTTATGAGGTAGAGATATTAGAAGTGAAGCGATTTGGATTAAAAGGCAAGATAAAAAAACGACTCGTAGGGAGTCGTTGTACTAGTTAATAAACACAAGCGTTGTTAAATAGGAATACCATGTTGCGTTCCATCTCCCGTCTTAATCGGAAAGAGCGAAAGGCTAGACCAGTAACATAATTGTGACTAGCTGAACTAATGTTAGGTATTTGAATGTGTTCTGGTCGTAAGCCAGATCTAAGCAGCTGTTCGTTAATAACACTTTGTAGGTTGAGACGATTATTAAAGTAATGCCCAGGAAAATTAGCACCGTCTTTTTCTCCAAAAATGTAATGCTCAAAATCGATGCCAGGCCATACTGTAGCAATTAAATCCTCTGCTTCAAAACCTACTTCACAAATTTTTAAAATGGCTTTTCTCGTGATACTTAAGCGACAACCTCGCCAGCCACTGTGAATAATAGCTTGCAGTTCACGACTAGGATCTGTTAAGATAACAATTGGACAATCACCAGTGTTACACAGTAACATTTTAAAGTGATTTTTTCCAAAAGCGATTAAACCATCGGCTTGATGATAATTAGCTTCAGAATAAGAGTTTTTATTTAAAACAATTATTTCGTCTTGATGCTTAACTTCCAGTTTATGGTAACTAATAGCTGAAAACGATCGACTAAGGGTCAGATTAAGCTCTTGTTCTTGTTCTAGATTTTGATAGCTAGTATCACCAAAAAGATTTGTGGTAATGCCAGATAAATGGAAGTTATTTTTAAAGAACAAAAGCTGTTTATTATCGGATAATAGCAGGTGTTCGGAAATTTCATTCACGATACAAACTCCGTTTAATTGAACATACTAACATAAAACTAGCATTAAACATAAAAACATGTCAATAACCTTTACAAATATGAAAAAACTAATTGTTGTTTTAGGTCCAACAGCTTCTGGTAAGACTGGTTTGGGTATAAAATTAGCTAAAAATCTGGAAGGTGAGATTATTAGTGCTGATAGCCGACAGGTTTATTTGGGTATGGATATTGGCAGTGGTAAAGACTTGGGAGATTATGGGGGAGTACCTTATCACTTAATTGATGTGGCTAAACCTAATGAACAATTCGATTTAGCTCGTTATCAGCGACTAGCTTATGAAGCGATTGAAAAGATATTTGTAAATAAAAAACAGCCAATCGTGGTTGGCGGTTCTGGTCTCTATCTACAAGCGGTGTGTGATGGCTATGTAATGCCTAATGTGCCAACTAATAGAGCCTTGCGTGAAGAATTAGAAGCTAAAACAGTCGAAGAGTTGCAAGAGTTATTGAAAACAGCTAATGCAACATTTTTTGCTAAATTAAATAATAGCGACTTAAATAATAAAAGACGGTTAGGGCGTTATGTAGAGTTGGCTGTGGCTAAAACTGAACCAACGGCGAGAGTAAACCGGCCGCGGTATGATTGTTTGTTGATTGGTTTGGTTTGGCCAAAAGAAGTCTTGGATACACGGATTAAACAAAGATTAATGAGCCGACTGGATCAAGAAGACATGATTGGGGAAGTAGAAAGATTAAATAATGAGGGGGTGACCTGGCAGCGTTTGGAAAAATTTGGTTTAGAATATAAATGGATAGCTAGATATTTGCAAGACAAGGTTGAATATGATGAAATGGTGGAAGCATTATATAAAGATATTTGTCATTTTGCAAAAAGACAAATGTTTTGGTTTAAACGTTGGGAGAAACAAGATGTAAAGATACATTGGATTAAAACAATTGATGAGGCAGATGAATTAGTAAAAAATTTTTTAGGTGACGGCTAATTAAAAACCTCCCAATAGATTATTGGGAGGTTTTATTGATAGCTGTTTATTGAATCGGAGCTATGGAAACTGGTCCATAGCTAGAGGCAGCTATTAATTTATTACTGCTAGCTGAAAACTTTAGGCTAGTCCAATTTCTTATCCCGGCACCTGTTAAGGCTGTCCAGCTAGTGCCGTTATCAGTTGAGAGATAAATATAGCCTCCGTTAACTGCAGCTGCTATAAAATAACCTCCAGAGGAAACGTCTATGGCTGACCAAGCTCTACTACCAGAAGATGTTTTTTCTGTCCAAGTAACGCCACTGTCAGTAGAAACCCAGATATAACCACTATTTATTGTGGCGGCTACCGTTGAACCACTATTAGAATTAGCAATGCTGGACCAAGCTCTAGTTTGTTCAAATAATTTTGGCATCCATGATTTTCCTCTATCGTGAGAGATGTGAAGAAATCCGTTGATTTGATAAACAAAGATTTTTAGGCCATCGGAAGACATAGACGAGCCACCACTAATCGAAGAGAATGATGAATCTGATTCTGCCCAATAATTTTGTCCTATAGGCGCTGGTGCTCCATTTTCGTAGTTATATATTTGGTAAAATAAACGATATGATCCACTGATATTGTTATAGGCGGCATTTGGGACTGAGAATAGTTTTTTCCAAGTAGTAAGATCGTTAGAGGTGTAAAAACCTCTATCTGAGCTAGATTTAATGCTGAATGAAGCGTGGTTGGTATCTTCAGACATAATTACAGCTTTTCCAATAGAGTCTTGTTGGTATGATGAAAAAACACGAGCCCAGGTTGTACCACCATTAACGGTTTTAAAGAGAGTTGTAAAATGAGGGAGATTTGGATTAGAACTTGTTAGTGCTAAGGCAGTGGATCCGTTGGAATTAATAGCCACAGCTGTCCAATCATAAGGATAAAAAAATGGGGACCAGGTTACGCCATTGTTAGTTGATATTTGCCCACCGCAAATAATTGAACCATCTGTGTAATTAGATGATAAATAATAAGCGGTGGTTAAAGAGTTGGTATTAACTTTACTATAATTAGTGCCGGAATTAGTTGATAAATAGAAATCGCCGCTAGGAGCGGTAGTTATTTTAGTAAGACCTATCTTAGTGCCGTCAGAAGAAACTGATAAAGATGCCCAAAGTCCATTATTTCCTGAAGTAAAAGTGAGGCCTCCATCAGTGGATTTATAAACAGGGAAATTAGCATTTATTATTGCAAATAGTTTAGTGCCATCGCCAGAATAGGCTAACTGTGCCATATAACTATTACCGCTGTAATCGTTAACTGTTAAAGTATTATTCCAAGTAGTACCACTATCAGTCGAAACCCAAACTGCATAGCTATTAGTAAATTTACCGATAGCGGCCATTTTTGTGCCATCAGAAGACATTGATACTGAAAGCCATAAGGCTGTGCCAGGAGTGGCAATTGATGAAAAAGTTGAGCCGCTGTTAGTTGATAAGCTAAGTTTAGAAACGGGGGTGTTGGCGACTAAAACTTTTTGTCCATCATTAGAGGTTGCGAGAGCGCGGGTGTCTGTTGAATAGATTTTACTCCAAGTGGAGCCACGATTAATTGATTTAGCGATGCCGGGTTGGTTATAACTGCTATTGGCATACATGCCAACATATAAGGTGCTACCATTATTAGCAGAGGCGACATCATAAGGTTTGCCAAATGTAAGGGTACTTGTTTTTGTCCAGGTGGTACCGTTATCATTAGAAATATACACCGAGCCTCCAGACATAGAGGCTACTAATTTGGTATTATCTTGTCTGTCACGAGCTACGCGATATAATTGTCCTTGGCCAAAGACTTCTGTCCAAATGATGAAAGGTTGAGTGCTACAAGTTCCACAATTTTCGCCACAAACACCAGGGAAACAACCGCAAGTGTTGGCTACACCAGCACCACCACAAACTTGAGTGCCAGAGCAAGTACCACAAACTCCACCGCAACCATCGTCTCCACAAGTTTTTCCAGAACAATTTGGAGTACAGCCACAAGTGTTGGCTACACCAGCACCACCACAAGTTTTTGGAGCAATGCAAGAACCACAGCTAGTTGTGTTACAACCACTATCGCCACAGGTTTTGCCATCACAAGTGTCACAAGCAGCTACGGTTCTAGAAATACCACAATTATCAAGCGCTGTTAAGGGACCGCAGGTTTGATTATTTCTGGTGCAAAAAGCAATATTAGTTTCAGAGATACAACCACAAACTCCGGTGACACCAGCTCCGCCACAGGTGTTAGGGGCAGAACAATCTCCACAAGAGCCACCACAGCCGTCATCACCACAGTCTTTATTGGAGCATTGTCGTGTGCAACAAGTGTTATTGAAACAAATTTGCCCAACTGAACAGCAAGTGTTGTTGCAAAGGCCTAAAGAAGTAATGCCTGAAGGGTTGGCTACATAGCTTATTTGACTGCTACAATTGTTAATACTGGATTTATTAAGACAATATTTATAGTTATATGATAGGCCATTGTTAGTTACTGTGTAGGTGTAATCACTGATTGGACAGTTGGCTATTTTACCAGATTGAGTCGGGCCAGCTGAAAGAAATGTTTTTCCGATAGGGCTGATAAGTGGTTGACCAGGAATTAGAGTAGATGGATAAAAACCAGTTTCTATTTTATAGGAATTAAGTGCCGTCTGGACATTAGTAACGGCATTAAGATAGGTAATATCTTCGGCGTTTGTGCGTAGTTTAGTAACGATAACTATGGACACGCTAACGATAATAGCGATTAAGCTAATTGTTGTTAGTATTTCTACTAATGTAAAGGCTTGTTGGCGTAGAGACAACTTTAAAATGGACGCATTTTTTTTTAATATTAACATTTAGATTTGTTGATAAATGACCAATTAGATAAAATTATTCTGAGGTGTTTTGTTTAAGAGTTGTAGAACATAAATTGATTATTTTTTCAACTAAAACAGGATTAGCTTTGCCACCGGACAACGCCATCACTTTGCCGACAAAAAATTTAGATAGAGCTATTTTTCCTGTTTTAAATTCTTCGGCTTGGCTGGGGTTTTCTTTTAAAACCTGTTCAACTAAAGTTTTTATAGTCAGAGTGTCGTCTAATTGCTCTAAACCTAGTTGACGCATAACACTTTTTGGTTCGCCACCAGTTTTAAAAATTTCAGCCATGATGGTTTGACCGGCGGAGGAATTGATTTGTTTTTTGTAAATTAATTTAACTAATTCGGCAAAATTTTCTGGAGTAATAGGGCAAGCCTGAATACTTAAATTAGCACTGTTTAATAACTTGTTTAATTCTGTGTTAAGCCAATTGGAAGCAGTTTTAGATAAAAGTGCATTTTGTCTTTCCCAAGTATCACCTTCAGCAATAATCCAAGCTCGCAGTTCAGAAACAACATTTTCAAAATAATCAGCTATAGTGGTTTGATTTATTAACAGTTCGATATCATTAGCAGGTAAACCGTATTCGATAGCAAAACGACGATGTTTATCGGCTGGCAATTCTATAACTAACTGCTTGGCTCGAGAGATAAAAGAGTCGTCTAAGTCTAATGGAGGTAAGTCTGGTTCAGGAAAGTAGCGGTAATCAGCTGAAGTTTCTTTGCGTCTTTGGGCTTTAGTGCCTTTAATTTTTTCATCCCAGCCTCTGGTTTGAGCTTTGATATTTTGGCCTGCTTCGAGAGCTTTTGTTTGTCGTGTAATTTCAAAATTAATAGCTGATTCTAAAGCTTTAAAAGAGTTAATGTTTTTTACTTCTACTTTGTGATTAAGCGGTTCATCTCCGGTTGGCTCTATTAAGCCGTTGTTGTAGTGCCAGCGACCGGGAGTTTGCAAACTAACATTAGCTTCACAACGCATCAAACCTTTTTCCATGTCAGCGTCAGAAATATTTAAATAACGTAAAAGCTGCTGTAATTTTTGAGCAAATAATTTAGCTTCTTCAGCGGATTTAATTAAAGGTTCAGTAACTAACTCAAGCAAAGGAACTCCGGCACGGTTGTAATCCATTTTGGCTCCGAGAGTAGTGTGGACTAATTTGCCAGTGTCTTCTTCTAGATGCAGGCGAGTTAACAGAATATCATGATTAGGACTGATATTCAAAAAACCTCCCCAGGCTAGTGGTTGGTCATATTGAGAGATTTGATAGCCTTTAGGTAGATCGGGATAAAAATAGTTCTTGCGGTCAAATTTAGATTGTTGATTAATTTTGCAATTAAGAGCTAATGCTAAAAGGCAACCAAGTTCTACAGCTTTTTCATTAAGATTTGGTAGCGTGCCTGGATGTCCTAAACAGATGGGGCAAGTATTAAAGTTGGCTCGGGCGTTATTATTATTAGCGCAAGAACAAAACATTTTGGTATTAGTTTTGAGTTCGGTGTGAATTTCTAAACCAATAATAACATCGTAATGTGGCATAATGTAGGTTGTAACTTCATATGGATGAAGTCTTTCTAAGAAGTATTAAATTGTTTGTTTAGCTAAACATAAATGTTGTTGCCTTTGTGGGCTGCCTCTAGAGTATAGCTATTTCTGTTATTTGAGCTAATCTTTGCTTGTTGGCAGGTAGGTGCTCATTCGTAAGGAGTGATACCAGCTTATTATAACCTAAAAAATGGGACAAAACAACAGTTGACAAAAAAAGCGTTTAATTTTATATTATTAGTAGCTCTTAAAAATAATAGGTGAGGTTCATAATGAATTTATGGTGGTCTTATTGGTTGGTCGGATTTTTGTGTAGTGGACTCTTGTGTGTTTTGATTATTAGGCTTACTTTAAAAAAACCCTTTTGGGATATTTTTTGGAAGAGCTTGTTTAGTATCTCGGTTTTAATAATTTTGTTACTGTGGTGTTATTTTTTACAATGGATAGTGCGTCTATTAATTGATTTAATATGAAACTGGTTGGATTAAATGTAAAACCATCCCAATAAAAATTGGGATGGTCCTTTTTTATCTTATAATGTTATAATCCGGTGGATCCAAAGCCTTGATCAGAACGAGTGGTATTGATAGAAACTTGAGCTAGTCTAGGGGTAGGTAGTTTTATTGGCTGGATAAGCAGTTGGGCAATTTTTTGACCGAGCTGTACTTCGTAGTTAATTGAGCTTAAATTGAAAACTGTTATAAGTAGATCTCCTCGATAACCAGCGTCTATTACGCCAGCTAAGCAATGAAGACCTTTTTGAGCTAAGCCAGATTTGTCCCAAACTAAACCAACAAAACCATAGGGAATAGCTAATCGAAGGCCAGTTTTAATGAGTTGTTGCTGGTTAGCATAAATTACAACGGTTTCATCTGCGTACAAATCTAATCCAGCGTCGTCGGCATGAGCCCTAGTTGGCAATTTAGCGGTTGGGGTTATTAATTGAATGTCTAAAAACATTTGATAGTAATGGTTTTATTAAAGCGTCAATTTGAGTATAGAGAGAATCAAAATCGCCGTTGTTGTCTATTGCTAAAGTAGCCTTGGTCATTACTAAGGGGATTTCTCTATCGGCTTCGGCTTGTTCGTCGGCTTGAAAAGCCGCTAAGGTTTTAAGCTGATCATCGGAGTTTTGACTACGTTTTAAAAGACGATTATAACGTGTTTGTTCTTTGGCATCAATTTTTATTAAGATAAAACCTGGTAATTTAGAAGCATTTTCAATATCTGATAGGCGACGAATACCATCTAGAACTATTAACGGAGAGGAGTCATCGGCGATATCTGCCATAATAGCACAACTGATCAAATCATTACCAAATTGAGTTCGTAAACAATTAGACAGGTTGGCCAAATTTTTACGAAGTAGGGGTAAATGCAAACGTTTAATAATATCACGTAAAGGCGAGCTAAAACCATAAACAGTAGCGTTGTAGTTTTCTTTTAGATAGTCAGCAACAGTGCCTTTACCACTAACCATAGGGCCAACTAAACCGATAATTAATTTTTGAGGCATAAACCTATTTAATAGAATTACGATGTTCGTGATGTTTTTTAATACTTTCCATAGCCTCTTTAACTTGTTTTTCTAAAGCAGGCTGATCACCGTTGTTGTCGATAATATAATCAGCTTGGCGACCAACTTCGTGAATAGCCACCTCGGTAAGCCTAGCCTCTTCGGCAATAAATTCTGGCCAGCTCATTTTATCTTCTCCGGCTTTTTCCTTACGAGCTTTGGTGCGTTCATAACGAATTTGCATATCAGCCGTGACATAGATGAGATAAAAATTGCGACCATAACGTTCTAGAAAAGGTTTAACATCATCATGCATACGGATGCCATCAGCAATAACAATTGGACTAACGGACTTATCTTCAATATTTTGAATTAAAGAATTAATAACAACGGCAGCTCCAAACCCCTCTTTTAGCACTAGGGCTAATTTAATGAAATTGTCGCGAGTTAGATCTAAATATAAATCGCCAATAGTACGTTTTAAAACTTTGGAAGTACCGAAATGTTCAGCTCCGTAATTAGTGGTTAAGTAATCTGAAACCGTGCCTTTACCAGCACCTTTTTCGCCGATCAAGCCAATGATAATTTTTGGTGTCATAAATTAAAAGTTGTATTAACTAAAGCAGTATAAATAAAAATTAGTTTTTAGTCAACGATAGAAAATAAAAACGGATTATTAAAGCAGAGCTATAATAATCCGTGTTTTTTAAGGGGCTAATAATTTGTAATGAACACAGTGCCAGATGTCTTTATGAACTGCGCTAACAGGTTGATTAGCGTTGATAATTTCCCATTTATACAAATAAGCTAAGCGTAAATGGTTAGCTCGACAAACTTGAGTTAATCGATAATCTTGTTCATGAGAATGATTTGTTTCAATGGATGTTAAAAAGCGTTCACCGTCTAGCAGAATAGTTAAATCAGCCTGACGTAATTCTGAGTTAACATATTCAAGTTTATTTCTGGGCTCACCATAACTCATGCCCCAAGCGATGCTAGTGCCGATATAGTCTTCAGATATAATGTTGATACCGTCGTATAGTTTGTTCAGTAAGGTGTCTTGGTATTGATAACGATTAAAAGCAAATAAAGTTTGAGCTTCTAATCGTTGAACACTGTAGTTTTTACTGTTATTACGTAAGTAATCATCAAGCATGGGACCACTAGGCTTTAGATTATAAATTGGGTATTTAAGAGCTTCAACCGGAAGTTTAAGTTCAGAAGAAATCCGTTTAACGAGCAAATCTTTTTGAGTTGTTTTGCCAACATTATTAATTCCACAAAGAACGATTAATTTACCAATCACAATAACCCCCCTATAGTTTATTTAAGATAAGTGTTGGGCTTATTATAGAGGCAAGTGCTCAATAAAGTCAAATATTAATGGTTCTATATTAATTAATGCTTTTTTTGAGATAAACTTGATTAAGTTAGTATTCTTAGAGAAGAAAAGTTTTGGTTTCATTTTTCTTGATATCTATTTTTTATAGCCTAAATTAATAAAAAAAACGAACAAAAGCTGTTCGTTTTTTTGATGATATTTAAAGTGGTAAATCAGGGTTATAGTTGAATTTTGATACCAGGGCCCATGGCGGAGGTAATCACGCAGTTTTTAATGTAGGCACCTTTGGAAGAGGCTGGTTTAGCTTTGCGAACAGTGTCCAAAACAGCCGCAAAATTTTCAGCTAATTTAGCAGAGTCAAAAGAAACCTTGCCAAGTAAGATGTGTAAATTAGCGGTGTCATCGTTTTTGAAGCTAATTTTACCTTTCTTTAGTTCACCCACAGCTAAGCTAGGATTAGTTGTAACAGTTTCGGTTTTAGGAGAAGGCATTAAACCACGGGTACCTAAAATTTTAGCAATCTTGGATAATTGACGCATTATCATTGGTTCGGCAACAGCTACTTCAAAATCAGTTTTTTCAGATTTAGCGATGGTTTCAATTAATTCTTCACCGCCAACTAAATCAGCTCCAGCAGTGCGACAAGCGGCTTCATTTTCAGGCATAACAAAAGCAGCAACACGAACAGTTTTGCCAGTGCCATGAGGTAAGGAAATGGCAGCACGAATTTGTTGATCACCTTTTCTAGGATCGATACCTAATTTGAAATGGACTTCTACAGAAGCGTCAAATTTACTAGGGGATAATTTTTTGGTTAATTCGATAGCTTCGGCCAAAGGATAAGCCTTGCCAATTTCTAAACCAACTTCTTGAAGCTTAGTGGCCTTGGCTTTAGTGCGACGGCCGTTAACAATAGTTTTTGTCATAAATTTTAGTGGTACAAACCCCTTCGATAAACTCAGGGTCCCACATTAATTAATCATTATTTAATTTGGACTCCCATTTGACGAGCGGTACCAGCAATAATCTTTTTGGCGGCTTCGACATCATAGCAATTTAAATCAGGCATTTTTAACTGAGCGATTTCTTCTAATTGGGCATCAGTTAAAGAACCGACTTTTTGAATTAGAGGAGAGCCAGAGCCAACTTTAATTCCAGCATACTTTTTTATCAACTCAGAGGCTGGAGGAGTTTTTAAAACGAAGGAATAGGTACGGTCAACAAACACAGTGATTTCCACTGGAGTTAACTCGCCCATTTTATCCTTAGTCGCTTCATTAAAGCGAGAACAAAATTCCGCAATGTTTAAACCATGTTGACCTAAAGCTGGACCGACTGGAGGAGCTGGGTTGGCTTGACCGCCACGAATCTGCAATTTAATTTTAGTAACAATTTTTTTAGCCATATTATTATAATCTTTTTCCCTAGAAGCACCGATAGCGGAAAGCAAAAAGAATTTTTAATTTTTAATTTATAAATAATTTCCTAATTTTTTAAAATTTTATTTTGTTTGTTTACAAATTTAAAATTATAAAATTTGAAATTATTGCTCTATATTTTTTTAATCTGTAAAAAGTCTAACTCTACTGGGGTTTCGCGACCAAACATAGAAATAGATACTTTAATTTTGCCTTTTTCATGATCGACCTCGGTAATTTTACCTTCCAAATTTTTGAAGGGGCCATCAGTAATACGTACAGGAGTGTCAACGGCAACATCAATTTTAAACTTTGGTTCATCTACCCCCATTCGTTTTTGTAAGCCTTTAATTTCTTCTTCAGAAATTGGGGTAGGAATAGTACCAGTGCCAATAAAACCAGTAACATTTGGCGTGTTGCGAACAGCATACCAAGTATCATCGTTAACAATCATTTCAACTAGTACATAACCAGGAAAAATCTTTTCTTCTACAACTTTACGTTTACCGCCTTGAATTTTTATTTTTTTCTCTTTAGGGACCAAGACATTGAAAATGCGATCCTCCATGTCCAAGGATTCGACTCTCTGACGTAAGTTCTGAGCCACATTCTCTTCGTAACCAGAATAAGTGTGCAGAACATACCAGCGACGACCTTGGTTTAATGTCTGTTTTGCCATATGTTAAATAATTTTACTTACAATTTGGTTAAACACGGCATCCAAACCGCCTAAGAATAGGGCTAAGCCTAAAGACATAGCAATAACAGTAATAGTGTATTGAGTAACTTCGCGCTTATTAGGCCAAGTTACTTTACGTATTTCTGCTACAGAGTCACGGAAATAATTAGTAATCCATTCCATATAGGTTTCAAAAAACAGCCCTTTTGGGCTATTAAAATTATGCTTATAGTGTATCACTAACTAAAATACTTGTCAAGAAAGATATTGGCAAACATCTTTTGTCTAATGTAAGCTAAAAAATGTTATATTTTAGACTATTTTATTTTAAGTTTGGCTTTAAATTATTAAAAATTTTGATTTAAGAGTGTTTAATAAAATTAGTGTTTGATATTGATTAAATAGCAAGATATTAAAAAAGTGATTGATGTTTTTTAGAGAAACTGTTTTATAGTGTGGTTATTAAAAATTTAGAGAGTGGTTTTAAGACTACGCTTTTTTTATTTAGCCGAGCGTGGTATAATAGAGATGAAGATTTTTTATCAATTATTTTAAGAAAAGAAACACAAATAAAAAACTAAAGAGTGAAAAGAAGATAGCAAAGAGTGAATAATCATAAATTTTAATTAACCGAGCTGTGGTAAGGTCAAGAGACTCCCGCATACACCACGGCAAAAGGCGTTTATGTCGAAAAGTTTTATTTATTACGCAGGGCGTTTAGTTTTTGATTGGCTAGGATCTTTATTGTATTTCCCTTTATGGTGGTATGGTAAAGGTCTGTGGTCGGCAATTCGAGGTCTAGTAAAATTTTTAGCAGATGAATGGCAGTGGCTTAATCCTGGGGTTTGGTTTAAAAATTTGTTGGTGCCAATGTATGGTCAACGAGATTGGGTTAGTCGTTTAATAAGTTTTTTTGTTCGTTTGGTACAAACCATCTTAAGATTTTTAGCGTGGTTGTGTTGGTTAGCTGTATGTTTAGTGGCTGTAGTAATTTGGCTGGTGTTGCCAATATTTTTAGCTAGCCAAATTTTTTATCAATTGTCTTGAGAAAATAAATATAAAAAACGGTGGCGAGTAGTTTAAAATCGCTAATTTTAATTAAGTTAATTGTGGTAGAAGCGTTATTACTATCTGGAGAGTTTTTAAACGTGGGTTTCAGCCTTCGCTAAGATAAACTTTCGTGGAGATAAAATGCACATATGCTGAAAAATATAACCGAGCTAATTCCAGTGCGTTGTGTGATTTGCAATGGATCGGGACGAGTGGAAAATAAATTGTGTGCTGTTTGTCACGGTCTAGGCAATGGATTGATTTGTGGCGATGTGGTTTATTATTTTTCTTTGCCGGTTACTCGTGGGTCCATTTTTTTGCGGCGTATGAGGGAGCGAATTTATAGTTTTTTGGATTTTTTGTTGATTGTTATTGGTTTAAGCGGGGCGTTTGCTTTAGCTTGGTGGTTGTATAAAATTAGTAATACTAATTTAGATTTTCAAAATATAGTAGAAGGTAAAGATCCACTAGTTTTGTGGTTTTGGTTGACCGGATTTTTAGATTTATTTATTGTGTTTCGTTTGTATGTGCGAGAGCAGGAAGTTATTAAAATAAAACAAACAGCGACCAATGCTGTTTTAGATGAAACGAGAGATTGGAATAGTATTAGTGGAAAAAAACTAAAGAATGCAGCCGATTGTTTATCTATGGAGTTGCTGAATAGTCTGGAGAAAGCTTATGTTTGGGTCGGTGATTTGGGACAGTCTAAAGTGACACCATTACATTTTTGGTTTGTAATGCTTGGAGAAAGTATTCAGGCTAAACATTGGTTATCGCGTTTAACTTTTGAGCCACAGGTGTTAGCAACAAAACTAAGACATCAGGTGGAGCTTTTAGGGATGTCTAGCGGAGCAATAAATTTTGCGCCTGGATTTGACAGAATTATTTTACAAGGTTTGGCTTCTGCGCTTAGAGAAGGACGTCAACAAATTGAAGTTGTTGATTTGTGGTTACCGGCTATGGAGGCGGATCCAGTTTTGTCTGAAGTACTCTATGATTCAGGAATTGAACAAAATAAATTAAGTAATTTAACGCAGTGGTTTAATACTCAAGAGAGATTAAAAATTAATTATAAATCTTTTAGGCATGCGGCGCGTTTTAAACCTGGGAACACCATGGACCGTGCCTATACGGCTTTAGCGACACCGCTGGTAGATAGTTTGGCCGAAGATCTAACGGTGTCGGCTAAGTATGGTCGTTTGCCGTTGTGCGTTGGGCGTGAAACAGAGTTGGAAACAGTTTTAACCGCAATGGCCAGTGGACAAGCAGGATTGTTATTGGTAGGACCCCCTGGAGTTGGTAAAAGAACCATTGTAGGTGGTTTGGCACAACTAATGGTTTTAGAACAAGTTCCATTAGAGTTTAGAGATAAACGATTACTGACGGTTGATGCGGCTAGATTGTTAGGGGGGTTAGCTCCAGAAGCGGCTGAGCAACAGTTAATTAGGCTAATAGATGAGGTAGCTACGGCTGGTAATTGTATTATTCATTTGCCGAATTTAGAAGAGTTGCTAGGTTTAACAGCTGGTGGAGCTTCTAGTTTGGATGCCGCTGGAATTTTAGCCGATGCTTTAGATCGTCGATTGTTATTTTGTGTGGCTACTGTTAGTGAAGAAAATTATCGACGTTTTGTGGAGGGGAGCGCTTTAGCTAGATTGTTAATGATGATACCTATCGAAGAGCCTGAAGCTAATAAAGCTATTTGCATGTTGGAATCTAAGGTCAGCTTTTTAGAAAATCATTATAAAGTGTTTATTAATTATGAAGCGATAGCTGAAGCAGTGCGTTTAACCGCTAAATTAGAACATAGCGAGTATTTACCGGCTAAGGCCTTGGTAATTTTGGAAAAAACTGTGGCTGGTGTAGCTCATGAGCGTGGGTTCAAAACAACGGTGACGGGTGAAGATGTAGCGGTATTAGTTAGTCGTGATTTAAAAGTTCCGGTGAGTCAGGTTAATCATGAAGAAGGGCAAGCTCTTCTAGCCTTGGAAAATAAAATGCATGAGCGGATTGTGGGACAGACAGAGGCGGTGTCAATGGTCGCGGAGAGTTTGAGGCGGGCTAGGGCGGAATTGCGTGATAACAAGCGACCGATTGCTACTTTTTTATTCCTGGGACCTACTGGTGTAGGTAAGACAGAATTAGCTAAAGTTTTGGCAGATAACTATTTTGGATCTGAAAGCGCCATGATTCGTTTGGATATGTCGGAATATCAAGGTGAAGATGCAGTGATTAAAATGATAGGGACACCTAATGGATCTAAGGGTTATTTAACTGAAAAGGTAAGGCAAGCTCCATTCGCTTTAGTTTTATTAGATGAATTAGAAAAGGCTAATCCGGGAGTATTTGATTTATTTTTACAAGTGATTGATGACGGACGCTTGACCGATGGACAAGGGAATACAGTTGATTTTACTAATACTATAATTATTGCTACTTCTAACATTGGATCACTGGCGATTAAACAGGCTGTAGAATCTGGGCAAGATTTAACGGCTTTAAAACAGCAACTTATTGATCAAGAGCTAATGAAAGTAATGCGACCAGAATTAGTTAATCGTTTTGATGGAGTGGTGTTGTTTAAACCGTTAGCAATAACTGAGGTTATAGCTATTACTAAACTTTTGATTGATCAATTAGGAAAACTTTTGGCGAACAAAGGTATGCGATTATCGGTGGACAAGAAGGGATTAGCTATTTTAGCTGCTAAGGGTTATCATCCAGAGTTTGGTGCTAGACCACTACGACGCCTCTTGCAAGATCAAATAGAAAATGTTATAGCAAATAAGATTTTAAGTGGTGAACTGGCACGACGAGATTTAGTGGTTATTAATGAAGCTGGTGAAGTCGTGGTAGAGAAAGCCAAATCTTTATGATTATAACTTATATTGTAGGAAGTTTACTTAGTTTTTTGTTGGCGGCAGTTTTAACTGTGGGAATAGAGAAATTGGCTTGGCATTATAAATTATTGGATTGGCCGAGAGAACGCCATGCACATAGCAAACCTACGCCACTGGCTGGTGGTGTAGCAATTTTTTTATCGACTGTGATAGTTTTAATTTTGAGTTATAGGTATGTGTCAGCAGGTAACTTAACAATGTATCACTGGCTAGGAGTTTTGGCGGGTGGAGGTATTTTAGTGCTGGGGGGAGTTTTGGATGATAAGTATGAATTGTCACCAATGAAGCAATTAGCTTTTCCACTTTTAGCAATTTTAGCAGTCTTAGCTGGTGGAGTGAATATTGAAAAAATTACTAATCCGTTTGGCGGTTTTGTTTATTTAAGTGATTGGTTAAGTGCTTTAATTATTTCTTTGTGGTTACTAGGTATGATGTACACCACTAAGCTATTGGATGGCGTGGATGGATTGGTGTCTGGAGTGGGTGTGATTGGAGCCTTGATAATTTTCTTGTTTACAATAACCACAAGATGGTATCAGCCAGACATTGCTTGGGTAGCTTTGATTTTTGCTGGTGCTGTAGCCGGTTTTTGGTTACGTAATTGGGCTCCAGCTAAGATTTTTTTAGGAGAGAGCGGATCGCTTTTAATCGGGTTTGTTTTAGGGGTGTTATCTATTATTTCTGGCGGTAAAATTGCGTTGGCGTTATTAATAATGGGAGTACCAATTTTAGATGTAGCTTGGACTATTATTAGACGTTTATGGGCTGGTAGCAATCCTTTTCGGTCGTCAGATCGTAAACATTTACATTATCGTTTAATGGATGTTGGGCTATCACCTCAGCAGACTTCTTTAGTTTTTTATGTTTTTGCTTTATTTTTTGGCTTGTCAGCTTTATTTTTACAATCTAAAGGTAAATTAAGTGCCTTAGGGCTGTTGTTATTGGTGGCAGCTGGGCTAATTATAGGCTTAAACTGGTTGCTTGACAAAAAACGTCAAAAGAGTTAAATTATCTTAATCAAATCATAAATATCAAAGATATGGCTAAAATGGCAGTAATTAAGACTGGTGGCAAACAATACAAAGTTAAGGAAGGCCAGACAGTTAAAGTAGAAAAATTAGAAGGCGACGGTGGCGCCAAATTGAAACTGGAAACTTTATTGACCGGTGATTCTGAAAGCGGAGAAGTGCTTTTGGGTCATCCTTCATTAGGTGAAAAGGTTGAAGCGGAAATTGTGGAACAAGGACGAAGTGATAAGGTTTTGGTCGTGAAATACAAGTCTAAAGTTCGCTACAAGAAAAGCGTTGGTCATCGTCAAGCTTTTACCAAGATTAAAATTAACACCATCGCGTAATTTATTACCAATCTTAAAAATAGCTTCTAGATATTAGGAGTTATTTTTTATAAAAAGACACCCAAGTCTGAAAAGATTTGGGTGTTTGATTTATTGGCACAAGGCCTGATATTCAACATTATAGCGTATAACTTGACTGTGAATATCATTACACTGAAGTTGAAAACTTAACTGTTTTAGTTTGATAGAAGTCAGTAAGCTTTCTGTGGCTGTTAACAGTAACTGGTCGCTAATTTCGTTACCGCCTAAATCGGCGATAGTTTGCTCATAAATTAATTGACGGTCTAATGCATCGGCAATAGCTAATAAAATTTTAATACCAGTTTCTGTGAGTCGTTGACATAGTTGTCTGCTTAATGGTGATAGAGCTTCTGGAAGTATGGACAACTCTAAAGCGATAGCGTTAACACTACTTTGATAAAGATAATCTCGGTCGATCATTGTAAAGAGCTCCTATATAGTTAAAAACTTTCCCAAGTTGATTGATAATCTTTGCGATTATGAAAGGCGTGTGCCAAAGTATTTTCATCGGCATATTCTAAGCTAGCCCCAGTCGGTAAACCACGTGCTAACCGAGTGAGGCGAACAGGGAATTTTGATAAAAGTCGGGATAAATATAAACAAGTGGTTTCGCCATCAATATCTGGATTTAAAGCTAAAACAACCTCAGTTATTTGCCCTGAGCTAATTCTTTCTACTAATTTTTTTAAGCCACTTTCACTAGGGGCTGTATGACGAACACTGTTAATAACGCCACCCAAAACATGATATAAGCCCTTAAAACGACCGGTATTTTCTATGGCTAATAAATCTTTAGTTTCTGCTACAACGCAGAGTAGGTGTGGATCACGTTGATTATTGGTACAAATAGAACAGGGAGATTGATCGGTTATGCGACGACAATGTTGGCAGATAACTAAACCTTGTTTTACAACCTCTAAGGCTTTGGATAAATCACTTAAGTAGCCTTGAGGCTGTTTAAGTAAAAATAAAGCATAGCGTTCGGCAGTTTTAGGACCAACTGAGGGCCAATTACTTAAAAGTTCTATTAATTTTTGGATGGAAGCGGGGTATAACATTTAATTGTGAGCCTGTGTTATTTTAATAAATCGGAAAGACCTGGCATATTACCCATGGATTGCATTTTTTTAGCCATGGCTATTTGAGTTTTTTTGATAGCTTCATTGAAACAATCTTTTAAATTGCTTTCTAAATTATTTTTGGCTTGTTCGCTAATGCTAATTGACAAGACCTCCATATTGCCGTTGATTTTTAAAGCGATGCCTTTGTGGTTAACATTAATAATCTCTTCAGCTAAAGCGTTTTGCATGGTTTTAGCTTGATTGCGTAAGTCTTTGATTTGTTTTAGTTTGTTGAACATAAAGTAAGTTTATAAAGTTTATAAAGTTTGTAAGTTTAGAAATCTGGAATGTCGTCTACTATGCCGAGACGATTGGCGTCATTTTTAAAGCTGACGGTATTTTGATCAAAGCGGACATGAACTTTGCCGACTGGACCGTTACGGTGTTTGGCGATGTGAATTTCAGCAGAAGATTTTTCTTCTTCGGTTAGTGATTCGGCGTCAAAATTACGATCAGCTAGTTTGCGATAAATAAATAGTACCACATCGGCGTCTTGTTCGATAGAGCCAGACTCTCTTAAATGCATTAATTTTGGAATAGCTGGCTTGCTTTGTTCTACAGCACGAGATAACTGAGATAATGCTAAAATTGGAACATTTAATTCACGAGCAATTATTTTTAAGGATCGAGAAATTTCTGATACTTCTTGGACACGATTATCTTTATAATTACCGCGACCTTCCATTAACTGCAAATAGTCGATAATAATCAAACCGAGACCATGTTCCATTTGGAGACGACGGGCTTTAGTGCGAATCTGCATAATATTAGCACCGGCAGTGTCATCAATAAAAATAGGGGCTTCGGCTAGTTCGCCCATACCGATACCAATTTTAGAAAAGTCGTTGTTATCACCAGAATCAGATAAATTACCGGTACGCATTTTCCAAAGAGAAACGCCAGCCTGAGCACAAAGCATCCTGTCCACTAATTGTTCTTTACTCATTTCCAAACTAAAAACAGCTACAGGAGCTTTGTTGATAACAGCAACTTGGCGAGCAATATCTAAAGCAAAAGATGTTTTACCGACGGACGGTCTAGCGGCCAAAATAATTAAATCAGATTTTTGTAAACCAGCTAAGAGTTTATCAAGATCGGCAAAGCCGGTGGCTAAACCTCTTAATTTACCGGCCTGTTTGTGTAGGTCATCGATACGATCAAAAGCACCAGCTAATAAATTGTCAATTCCAATAAAACTCTGTTTTAAAAACTTTTGACTGACATTAAATAGTTTTTGTTCGGCGGAATCTAGAAGTTTATCTAAGTCTTCGTCTTCATCGTAACCCATCTCGGTAATTTCGGTGGCGGCACGAATTAATTTACGAAGAGTAGCTTTTTTATGAATAATTTCTGCGTGGTATTCAATATTAGCCGAAGTACCAACTGAAGAAGCCAAATTGGCAATATAGGCACGACCGCCGACACCTTCTAGACGATTACGCTCTTCAAGTCGACCAGTTAGACTTAAGAGGTCGATTGGTTCGTGCTTACCGTAGAGCTCAATAATAGCCTCGTAAATTTGACTATGAGCAGCTTTATAAAAATCATCAGGTAGGATAACATCAGCTACCTTAATAATAGCCTGTTGATCAATTAATAAACCACCTAACACATAGTGTTCGGCGTCTAAATTCTGTGGTGGTAATTTCCCTATAGATTTATCAGGCATAAAGGATTTTGAAACGTTTTATTATCTTACAGCCCTTATGAATCTTTTTCAACCTTGACAACTTGTCCTAAAGCAAGTATATTAACCTATAATTTTAGTAGGATATGAAATTATCAACAAAAACTACTTATGGATTAAGAGCTTTAGCTGTTTTGGCCAGATTATTCCCAGAAGGATTATCGGTGGCTGATTTAGCAAATCAAGAGAAAATGTCAGTGAAATACCTAGAAACTATCTTGTCTAGTTTAAAAAAACAGAGTATTTTATCTAGCACTAAGGGGTCGGCTGGTGGATATTCTTTAGCGCGAAATCCTAAAGAAATCAATTTGTGGCAAGTGGTAGAAGTTTTAGAAGGTGGCTTGGCAGTGGCGCATTGCGTGGGCAATCGTGGTAAAGTTTTTTGTGGTGATCATTGTGATTGCCGAGTAGGACAAATATTATCTGAAATTGAAGTCGTTTGGGCCAGTTTACTTCAAAAGCGAACTTTGGCAGAATTAGTAAGTACTAAAAACTAATTTTAATTTTTAAATTTTTATATATATATTTATGTATTCACAAAAAGTGATAGATCATTTCAAAGCACCTCATAATCAAGGTGTAATTGATGACGCTGATGCGATTGGTGAAGAGGGTAATCCGGTGTGCGGGGATATTATGAAAATCTATATCAAAGTGGCTGATGACCGCATTGCTGATATTAAGTTTGAAACTCTTGGTTGCGCAGCGGCAATTGCTGTGTCATCGGCTTTGACAGATTTGGCTATGGGAAGAACTTTAGATGAAGCGTTAGCTCTTAACAAAGATGCAATTGTGAAAGATTTAGGTGGTTTACCGGCACCAAAAATTCATTGCTCAATGCTTGGTGTAGAGGCTTTACACAGTGCGATAAATCAATATAAAATTGCTCATAAAAAATAATATTTAATTTTATGAAGATTGAGGAAAAAATTAAAATTGAATTGGAAAAACTGCGACCAGCCTTGCAGATGGATGGTGGTGATGTGGTGTTTGTATCTTTTGCTGAAGGTGAGGGGGTGTTGTATTTAGCCTTGCAGGGGATGTGTAGTCATTGCCCAATGTCTTCAGTGACTCTTAAAAATTATATTGAGTCGGAATTGGTAGCCGTGATTCCGGAAATTAAAGAAGTGAGATCAGCTTAAATTAGTTTGTAAAGTACAAAATAAAAATTAACTTTAAGAACTTTATAAACTTGATAAACTTTTAACTTATATGTCTATATATTTTGATCATAGTGCGACAACGCCGATGGATTCCAAAGTTTTAGAGGCGATGCAACCGTATTGGCAAGAACATTTTGGCAATGCCTCATCTATTCATAGTTATGGCGGGCAGGCGGCGGTGGCTGTCGATATGGCACGTGCTAAAATTGCTGAGATTTTACAGGTAAAGCCGACAGAAATTATTTTTACTTCCGGGGCGACCGAGGCTAACAATTTGGCTATCAAAGGTTTGGTTAACGGTTTGAAATTACGCGGAATTATTTGTCCACACATCATTACCAGTGCGGTAGAACATGATGCAGTCTTAGAGCCACTTAATTTATTGGAAGCTGAGAAACAAATTACTTTAACTATTTTACCAGTTAATAAACAAGGAATTGTATCGGCTGAAGATTTGCGTCAGGCGATTAAGCCTGAAACTGTTTTAGTGTCTGTTATGTATGTTAATAGTGAAGTTGGCAGTGTTCAGCCGATAACTGAGTTGAGCACGGTTGTGAAACAAGCCAACAATGAAAAATTGGCAAATTGGTCTCATCTGTCAGTGAGTGAACGTGGTGATAAGCCACAGCTGATTTATTTTCACTCAGATGCCACCCAAGCCCCGAACTACTTTGATTGTGGCTTAGAAAATCTTGGTGTGGATATGTTGTCGTTATCGGCTCATAAGATGTATGGCCCGAAAGGTTCAGGATTGTTGGCCGTTAAAGGTAATGTGCCTTTGGTGGCTTTACTGCATGGTGGGCATCATGAACGTAACTGGCGTTCAGGAACTTTAAATGTACCAGGGATTGTTGGCTTAGGCGAAGCTTTAGCTTTGGCCACTCTTAACAGAGAAAAAAATGCTGTTAAAGTAGCGGAAGTTAGAGATTATTTAGTGAAGCGGATCGTAGAAGAAATGTCAAAAGTAGTGTTGAATACTCCGCTCGAAAATAATTCTCCTAGTCATGCGCACTTTTCTTTCTTGGGGGCTGAAGGGGAGTCAATTTTGATGGCCTTGGATTTGGAGGCCGGCATTGCCGTTTCGACTGGTTCGGCTTGCGCTTCCAATACTTTGGGGGCGTCTAAAGTGTTACTCGCTATGGGGATTAAAGTGGAAGATACGCACGGAGCAATTCGTTTCACTTTAGGTAAGCATAATACTCGTGAAGATATCGATGAACTAATGAAGCATTTGCCGGGGGTGGTGAAGAAGTTTCGTGATATGGCACCAGATTTGACACCGTATCAAGGTAAGGGTGTTACGGCACATCACTAATTATATGTTTTAGATTTAAAAACCTTTTTAAAATCGAAAAGGTTTTTTTGTTGCTGTTTTTTAGGTGTTTGTGCTATAATAGTTGTATGATAAAGCAGTCAAAAAATGACCGGCGTCGTATTGGTATAGACGCCAGGTTTTATGGGTCTATTGGTAAAGGTTTAGGCCGCTACACTCAAGAAACTGTTGATCAAGTTATTCGATTAGATCCACATAACGATTATGTGATATTTTTGCGTTCAGAAAATTGGGAAGATTTTAAAATTAATCAATCTAATGTTAAAAAAGTTTTAGCTGATGTTGCTTGGTATGGCTTAGCGGAGCAGATTGTTATGCCGTATTTAATCGCTAAAGAAAAATTGGATTTAATACACTTTCCGCATTTTAATGTGCCTTTACTGTGTCAGACAGCTTTCGTAGTAACGATTCATGATTTAATTTTGTTTCATTATCCAACACAACGAGCCAGCACCTTAAGTCCAGTATTATATTGGCTTAAAAATTATGCTTACAGACAAATTATTAATCGAGCTGTAAAAAAGGCTAAAAAAATTATTACCGTTTCGGAGTTTACTAAACAAGATTTAATAACTTCTTTATTAATACCAGCCGACAAAATTAAAGTAATTTATGAGGGTGTAGCCTCTTTACAGTCCAGTGAAACAGTGAACTATTCTAAAGTATTAGAAAAGTATGGTATTACGGAACCTTATTGGTTGTATGTTGGTAATGCTTATCCACACAAAAATCTAGAAACTTTAATTAAAGTTTTTGCTGATTTTTGTAAAATAGAAAGTGAGGCTAAACTAGTTTTGGTCGGCAAGGAAGATTATTTTTATAAACGTTTGAAAGCCAGTGCTTCGGAAATGCAGCTATGGCATGATCAGCCAGTGACTAATAATAGCGTAATTTTTGCTGGTTTTGTGCCTGACGCTGTTTTAGCTTATTTATATAAACATGCGGAAGCGTATGTTTTCCCGTCTTTATATGAGGGGTTTGGATTACCACCACTAGAAGCAATGTCGATGGGTACCCCTGTATTAAGCTCTGAGAGAAGCTCTTTGCCAGAAATACTTGATACAGCGGCAATGTATTTTAATCCAAAGCAACCTCAAACTATTTTAAAGGCGATGCTTGATTTATATAAAGACCAGTTTTTGAGAGAAAAAATGATTAAACTTGGTCGAGAACGAATTAAAAAATTTAATTGGATTGATTCAGGTGCGGAGACATTAAAAGTCTATAAGCAAGTTTTATGAGACATTTTAAGATTTTAAAATGGATTACTTATTTTGGCTGGCTAGAGGCTAGGGTTTTGTTTTGGCTATTAAAGAAAACTTTAAAGGCTGTGTATAGTTTGGGGTACATTGTGCATACAATCGTAGTTTGGAATAGTAAATTAATTTGGCAAATAATTAGTCGGCCCTTTAAATTGATTAGTCAAATAATTAATGTTGTAGCACGAGGTTTAGAAATCATGGTAAACGAAGCACAACGACAAAAGATTTTAGCTAAGCGAAGTTTTAATAAATATCGTAAACATAGTCAGTTAGCGTGGTATAAACAAAAACAATTTTTGAATAGCTGGCATTTTAAACTCGAAGTTAAGTTAGGTCGAGCGGCTTTATCGTTTGTTATAATGTTGATCGTGGTATTAGCTCCAGCTGGTTTGTATTATAACTATCGGGGGTTGGTAGTTTTTAAAAACAAATTATTTACAGCAGCTTCAGCGGCTATGAATGATCTTAAGTCTGCTAAAGATGATGCTACAAATAAAAACTTTAGTGAAGCTAGTAATAATTTTAATCAAGCTAGCCATAGTTTTTGGAATATGCAGAAGCAAATTGGTGAAATTAACAGTTGGCTGTTTGAATTAGCGGCGATGATACCTAATGAAAAATTAAAATTAGCTGGTTCGGCCCCGATTATTGCTGAAGCTGGAAGGCAATCGGCTTTAATGGGGGCTGCTTTAACGGCGGCAATGGATGATTTGTTGGCGACTGGTCCTTTAACTTACCGTTTAGATAATTTTATAACTAAAGGTTATGAAGCTTTAGAGGCGGCCGGGGAAGTTAATGCTCAAATCGGAAAATTAGATTCGTCGGCAATTCCGCTTGAATATCGGGACACTTTTTTATTATTAAAAGAGAATGGGGTTTGGGTTAAAAATGGTTTAGCAGAATTATTGGATATCGCTGATAAATTATCTTTGTTTTTAGGTAACACCACCAATAGGCGATATTTATTGGTTTTTCAAAATACAACTGAGGCGAGAGCTACGGGGGGTTTTATAGGAAGTTTTGCTGTCGTAGATTTTTCTAAGGGTGAGATTAAACAAATACAAACTCCAGGAGGTGGAACTTACGATGTGGAATATGGCATGAAGCGGTTTATAGCGGCCCCAGAGCCTTTAAGGCTAGTACGAGGTCGTTGGATGATGTGGGATTGTAATTGGTGGCCAGATTGGCCTACATCTGCTCGTAAAATCATGTGGTTTTATGAACAATCAGACGGTTCAACTGTGGATGGCATTATTAGTTTAACCCCACAGGTGGTGATTGACTTATTGAGAATTGTCGGTCCAGTTAGTTTGCCGGCTTATAATGAAGTGATAACGGCTGATAATTTTTTAGATGTGGTGCAAAAATATGCTGAACAAAAAGAAGCTGTAACGAATAAACCAAAGGCGATTATTGGCGACTTAAATCAAGCCTTGATAGAAAAATTAGGCCGAGTGACTAATCAAGAATTATTAATGAAGATGCTTTCAGCGCTTATTGATAATTTTGATAGTAAAAACATTTTATTATATTTTAATGATGTAGAGTTACAAGATAAGGTAGTGGAACAAGGTTGGGATGGTGGTGTACGTGCAACAACCGGAGATTATTTACAAGTGGTTAATACTAATATTGCTGGCGGAAAGAGTGATAGAACTATCCTAGAAAGTATAAATCATAAAGCAGAACTAAGGACTGACGGATCTGTCGTAGATACAGTGACTATTAAGCGAGAGCATACGGCAATTCGCGGGGCCTTATTTACTGGTGTGCGTAATGTTAATTGGATGAGAATATATGTGCCTTTGGGGTCTGAGTTATTGTCGGCTAGTGGTTGGAAAATACCAGACGCTAAATTATTTGATTTGGTTAGTAATAGTTGGGAAGTTGATGAACAATTGATTAATGAAATATCAGCGGAAGTTGAGCCAGTAAGTGGTACAAAAATTTATCGGGAGCAAGATAAAACGGTGTTTGCTGGTTGGTCGATGGTTGATCCAGGAGAAGTGACAGAAATTACTTTGTCATATCGTTTGCCATTTAATATTAAGGCTTTAAATCAGACAGTTACCAACGGTGAAAAGCAGCGCCAGTGGTTAAGAGGGGAGACTGGTGAGCAACTTTATAAATATACACTATTGGCACAAAAACAAGCAGGATCAATAAACAGCAGACTGCGTTCTGAATTGATTTTACCAGAGAATAAAACAATTGCTTGGCAATATCCAACTGTATCCAACTTACCATATCGTCAATTATTAAAAGATCAGTATTGGACTTATTTGATAAAGGAAGATTAAGAGGATAATGTCAAATTTCCAATTTCCAATGTCAAAAAATAAGACAAGGATGAGTGATAATTTTGTTAATTATAAGATAAATAAATCTCTACTTTTTGGCGAGACCCCCGCATACGCGAGGGTAAATGCAAAAATATATATGCCACGCAACAAAGACATAGATAAGCTGAGCAATGATATTACTACAGCTGTTAAAAAAGAAAATATTAGTGACGGTTTGTCGGAAATTTATCAAGATGATAATGGCAAACAAGTTGATGTTAGCCGTCTAACTATTAAAAAAAGTTTTGGACCACTAACTAAAATAATTTTAGGTTTATTTGTTTTGATACTTATTGTTGGTGCTGGCTTTGGTGTTTGGCAAAAATTTAGCACGGCTAATGATATTACTCAGGTGTCTTTAACTATGGAAGGGGAAAAAGCCCCTCAAGCCGGCAAGGAAATGGAGTATGTTATTAAGGTAGTAAATAATAGCGGCAGAGCTTTATCAGAAGGTACTATATCGGTGGCTTATCCTGAGGGCTTTGTTTTCATAGATGCTACTCCTATGCCTAGTAGTAATAATAATGTTTGGAAATTTAATAATTTGGCTGGTAAGGGAACCGCAGAAATTCGTTTACGAGGTAGGATTTATAACCTAATCGGTAAAAGTAATTTATGGTCAAGTGAGTTGTTGTATAAGGCTGAAGGGTTTTCTACAGAGTTTAAGAAAAATACAATTTTAGAAACAGTAGTGTCTGATAGTGGCTTAGCCATACAGTTAATTAAGCCTTCTAGTGTTTTAAAAAGTGAAGACCAGGAAATTGTTATCAAATATCGACAAAGCTCTGGTAGTGTATTAGATAACTTTCATTTAACTGTAGAGCCGTCAGATAGCTCACAATTGGAATTTTTGAGAGAAGAAGTTCCTAATTTAGACGCTGTTTTGATTAGACCTTGGGTGTGGCAGGTTAATAAAATAAGTAATGAAGAACAGGAATTAAGAGTGCGTTTTCGTTTTTTGGATAAAATTGGTGATATTGTATCTTTGAAGTTTAAGTTTGATTATGATAAGCAAGGTATGGCCACTTCATCGATATTAGCAAACACATCTTCAACTCCGACAATTGTCAGTAGCGATTACTTACCTTTGTATGAAGAGGATGTGGATTTAGAAGTGATTAAAAATGATTTAAGTTTATTATTAAATTTAAACGGACAGAGCAATGATCAGAGTGTAGATTTTGGCCAAGTTTTAAAATATTCAATTAACTATAATAATGTTGGAGATTCACCAATGGAAGATGTGGTTATTTCAGCTGTTTTGGAAGGTGATTTGTTAGCTCGAGCTACTTTAATAGATAAAAACAAAGGAGAGGTTTCTGGACAAACTATTACTTGGTCTAAGCTGCAGATTCCTGAATTAGCACAAGTAAATAAAGGAGAGCGGGGGACAATTGAATTCTCTATAAAGGTTAAAAATCTATCAGAATTACCTAGAGATTTTAGACAAGATATTGCGGTGGCAGCACGCTTTGAAATGAAGCGATCTGGTGATATAGCTAGTATTTTGGCACAAATAAACAAGAGAGATTTAGAGGCGGAAGCTAAAGACTTAAACTTAATGACTACTAGTACCACATCAACGTCAACGCCTGATAATTATTCTAATAAAATCATTGCTAGAGTTAATTCTGATTTGGCTTTAGGTTCAGTAGTGCGCTATTTTAGCGAGGATAATATGCCTTTAGGTAGCGGTCCTTTACCTTTGGAAGTGGCCAAAACCACTAGCTTAAAAGTTTTTTGGTCTTTGAATAATACTTTACATAATCTGTCCAAGGTGCGAGCAGTGGTGACTATTCCGAGTTATATTGAGATAGCTGATTTATCCACGGTGTTTGGACAATTAAATTATGAACCAGTGATGAGACAGCTAGTTTGGGAGGTGCCGGTGATGGATAAATTGTCTAACGATTTTGCGGCGCAGTTTACCATTAAAGTTTCACCGACCGGAGAGCAACGCAATCAACTTTTAATTTTATTACCGGCAGTTAAATTGACAGCACAGGATGATTTTAACGGTTCAACTGTTAAAAGAGAAAGTAAGCCGAAGACATCTAAATTAGAAGATGATGATGTGGCGATTAGCACTGGAATAGATTTGAATGGGGGGCTGGTTAAGTAAGTTAAAAGTTTATAAAGTTGAATGTGGTAACGGGTAGTAAATTTGTAGGGTTTGCCCCCCCCCTATTCATTTGTGATACAATAGATAGGTTCAATAAATATATTAGACAATTTCACATTTTTAATGTTTAATTTCAAAATAATTTCTAAAAATCTAATTTCCCAAACAGAAGCATTTTTGCACTCTGTTGTTTTGTTTAAAAAATTAAAATCTTATGCTTTTATAGATGGTTATATAGCTGATGTGCGTGTTTATAATAAAGAATTATCAGATGAAGAGGTTAAACTACTTTATAATGCCACAAAACCTTGACGGTTGACGCTTGACTGCTACAATAAGGTTCTATGATTAAACGTCAATCAGAATTGGAATCCATGGGGTCGTTGTTTTCCAAACAACTAGTTAAACCTAAGGTTAAACCGCCGGCTCATGAATGGCAGGATTTTGCTTTAGTCGTCATTAGGGATCTAAATATCCCTAATTTTAAGCGTGCTAGTGTCTTTCAGGCTTGTAAAAAACATTCTAAGGCGGTGATTGAAAGGGCGGTGACGGATACTAAAGAGTTGTGTAAAGATGGAGAGGCTTGGAAATATTTTTTTAAAATTTTAACTAATCTAGGTAAGCCGGCTCCGGCACCGAAAGTATATCCGCCAAATTCGTGGCCAAAGAAAACAAAAACTAAAAACAACTTTGATTAATCAAAGTTGTTTTTTATTGATAGATCCCGTAGAGCCAACCGACGCCGACCGGTTGTTCGTAGCCCAGTAATTTAAACTTATCTTCAAAATTAGACATTATGCCCATCATGATGACGATGTTATATAAACCACATTCTTGAACATCAGCAACTACTTCTGGATTAATAGCGTTTAAGATTTCCCAGTCATTCTGCTTTAAAGCGTTTATAACTTGCTTGTCAAACCATTTACCACTGTGACTAAAGCCACCTGGTGAACCACGCGTTAAACGATGTGACAAGGCAACAGAAGAAATAACGGCAATAGCTTGGTGACTTTGGCGGATATAATTTCCAAGCCAACATCCAAAATTATAATGTTCAGTTAAATTATCAGTAAGACAAGGATAGGTTGGCAAAACTGAAAAGTTAAGCTGACCAATTAAAGTAACTAGCGGTATAGCAGAAGCGTAATCCAAAGTCTGACTGCAAGCCTGAAGTTTAAATTCAGGAAAAGAAGCTTTAAGTAAGTCGTCAGCCAAAAGACTGTCGCCTTTAACTTCAAACTTGGTGGCTAAATCTCCAAAATTGCTAAAATCCACCTTAAACTCTTTTTGAATATTTAAAGTGGGCCCCAAAGAACTAAGTGGTCCGTGCGGAGAAAGTATAATAACAGATTCCGGGTGGCTATTATTTAATTCCTTAAGAATGTGAGTCTTATAATTAAGGGCTGGTTGTAAAATAGGTAGATGACTAGTGGCTAGCCCAGGTAAAAGTGCTGATGAGTGACCGGTAATGCCGGCAAAAACTAAAGCCATATTATTGAGATCCGCCTAAGCTGTTGCCTATTTGATAGGTCATAAATAATCTAGGACTGATAATAATGACATTGTTAATTTTGTAACCTAATTTTTCAAAAGCTGTTTGAGAAATGATAGGGCGAAGTAAGCCGTTTTCAGCTACATAAATAGTAAAACCGTTTTCTATCTTAACTAAATCGCCATCAACAAATTTAACGGGTTGAACTGTTTGATATTTTTCTAATTTGGCTGGTGTGGTGGAAATTATTTTTTTGTTCTTAAAACGGGTTTTTAAGAAAACGGCGTCAGGAAGTGGGGCCTTGGTTCCAGCTTGTACAAAATAAACGCCGCCGGTTTTGTTGTTTTGTAAGAGAGCTCCGGTTGGATAAGCGTCTTCTGCAGTAATCGGTTCGCCATAGCTATAAGAAAGTAAATCGTTGTCGGTAGCCAATAACACTTCTTCTGGATTGTAGCCAAGTTTTTTGAAAACAGTTTTATCGGCAAAAGGTCGTTTGGTGTCGTCTACTAAAAGATAGAGTTGGTCAGCTGGGGAACGAACTATTGAATATTGCGGAAAGCGAATTGGTGCACCAATTGGATAATGATTAATTTCGCCTTTAGCGACAGTGATAACCTTACTGATATCAAAACGAGAAACTAAAGCACCTTTAGCTAAAAAGGCACGACGTTGGCCGTTTTGAATTAACCAGACGCCAGGTTCATCTACAGTTTGGAGCAGGGTACCGTTAGGATAGGCTACAGAAAAAAAATAACGATGCCATAATTTCCAAAAATTATAGTTGCCGTTATAAACATGAGGAGTGTAGTTATATAAAGCGGCGGTTCCGTCATTAGTGGGGGTTACCTGAACAGTGCCTTTAATGGTGGTAGAATAAGGATTGCTAAAATCGTAAGTTTGACCCTTTTTATAAGTATAAAGATTTGGGTTTTCTAAATAATCACGAAATTGTAGAGAAGCTGAGTTGATTTGTTTCCATAATCCACGCCAGCGATCGTTACAGCTTCCACCATCAGGACAACCATAACCAGTAGCCCAATCTAATTGGCTTTGTTTAGCCGAAATAGCTTCTATCAAGCCTTGTTCTTTTTGAAGTAATACTAAAATAAATCTGGCATTAACTCGATTAGTTTGAGAAATCTCATAAATTGCCTGAGAAGCCATTAGTTGTCGATTATTTGGATCGGTAACGATGTAATTACTTAAGTAAGAATTTTTACTAACCAAGAATGATTGAATTTGTTCGGCTGTCATTGTCCCGTAACTTAAGATATCATAATCGGAAATGATGTAATTAGGGTTAAAATTAGGGTCTGGTAGGCTTTGTGCAACTACTGAAAGAGGTAGGCAAAAGAAAAGCAACAACCAGAAATAGTAGCTTATTTTCATAGTTTCAAGTTATTGTTTCAGTATAGGTCATTTTTTAAAGAATGTCTAATTATAAGTTTATAAAGTTTCAGAGAAAAAGTGAAAGACAGACTTAAAATTTTAAAGCTGTCTTTCTTTAATAGAATACTTTTCGCTGTTTGGATAGACTTCGGTGGATGCCGGATGTCAATATTCTTTAACGCACAGCAAACTCTACTTTGTTTTTAAAGCCGATGGTAATAGCAACATTGTCGCCGGCTTTAATTTTGCCTTCAATAATCTCCATGGCTAACTCATCTAAGATTAACTCTTGAATTTTACGTTTTAAAGGTCTAGCCCCAAAGGTTTGATCAAAGCCTTTATCAGCTAACATGGTTTTAACTTTTTTGTTGATGCGCAAAGTTATATCTTTGCGACCTAAACGATGTTCTACTTTAGCTAATTCTAAGTCAACTATTTTAGCTAAGCCTTCTTTGGATAAATGACGGAAGATGACAATTTCATCAATACGATTTAAGAATTCTAATTTGAAATGACCACGTAAAACTTTATCAATTCTTTCTTTCATTTCGCCACGGCGTTGGGTGTCAGCCTCTTGCTTATTTGTGGCGTCTGAAAAGCCGATAGAGAATTCAGAAATTACTTCATTGCCAAGATTGGAAGTCATAATAATAATACTGTTTTTGAAATTAGCTAAACGACCGTTAGAATCAGTTAACTGACCGTCGTCTAAAATTTGCAATAATATATTAAAGACTTCGGGGTGAGCTTTTTCAATTTCATCAAATAAGATAACGCTGTATGGTTTGCGACGAATTTTGTCGGTTAGTTGTCCACCTTCGTCATGTCCGACATAACCAGGTGGCGAGCCTATTAATTTAGCAACGCTGTGTTTTTCCATAAACTCACTCATATCAAAACGAATCATGGCTGATGGATCATTAAATAAGAAATGAGCTAACACTTTAGCTAATTCGGTTTTACCGACACCGGTGGGGCCGACAAATAAGAAAGAACCAATCGGGCGCTTTTCTTCGTTAATCCCAGCACGACTGCGACGAATAGCATTAGATACGGCTTTAATAGCACTGTCTTGATCGACAACATTTTTAGCCAGTTCATCTTCTAAGCGAGCTAGTTTTTTAATTTCAGACTCTAGCATTTTAGAAACTGGTACGCCAGTCCATTTGGCGACCACTTTTGCAATACCTTCGGCGTCAATCTCTTCGGTTAAAATCTTTTGACCAGCAGATTGGATTTGAACTAATTCGGTTTCGGCTTGTTTAATTTGTTTTTCTAAGTCTGGAATACGACCATAGCGAATTTCAGCTACCTTAGCTAAGTCTTCACCGCTTCTTTGATAAATATCAGCCTGAGCTTTTTGTTTATCAATTTCCTGTTTAGCTAAACGAATTTTAGAAATAATAGTTTTTTCATTTTGCCAATGTAAGTCTAACTGGTGGGTTTGTTCTTGTAATTTTGCTAGCTTAGTGCTAATAAGGCGAAGTTTAGATTGCAATTTCTTTTTTTCTTTACTTTCGGCTGTTTTGATTTCCTGTTCAGTGCCAGCTTTACTAATCTCTAATCTTTTAGTTTCACGCTTAAGCTGGTCTAGTTCTTCTGGGCAGGAATCAATTTCCATACGCAAAGCAGAACAAGCTTCGTCCATTAAGTCAACAGCTTTGTCTGGCAAAAAGCGTTCAGTAATATAACGACTAGATAAGTTGACGGCAGCAATAACAGCGGAGTCGGTAATTTTTACGCCATGGTGAACTTCATATTTTTCTTTGATGCCACGCAAAATATCAATAGCGTCTTCTAGTGAAGGTTCGTTAACGACAACCGGCTGAAAACGACGTTCTAACGCAGAGTCTTTTTCAATGTATTTTTGGTATTCTTTAGTAGTAGTAGCTCCAATAGTGATAATATCACCACGGGCTAAAGCAGGTTTAAGCATGTTGGAGGCATCCATAGAACCTTCGGAGGCACCAGCACCAACAATGGTGTGTAATTCATCAATGAACAGAATAAACTTACCATCAGCAGCTTTAATTTCTTTCAAGACAGCTTTTAAGCGTTCTTCAAATTCTCCGCGAAATTTGGTACCAGCAATCAAAGCTCCCAAGTCTAAAGCAATTAAAACTTTGTTTTTTAAAGTTTCTGGTATGTCTCCAGCGATAATGCGTTGAGCTAGACCTTCGACAATAGCAGTTTTACCAGTGCCAGCTTCGCCAATTAAAACTGGATTGTTTTTAATACGACGAGATAAAACCTGCATAATGCGACGAATTTCTTCATCACGACCAATAACGGGATCTAGTTTACCGGCGGCGGCCATGTCAGTTAAGTTCACGGTGTATTTTTCTAAAACACGATATTTATTTTCTGGGTTATGAGAATCTACTTTTAAATTACCCCGTAAATCTTTTAAAACGACCAAAGTTTTTTCAAAATCTAAACCAAAATTTGTTAGAATTTGCTTACCTTTGTTTTTAGCAGTTAAGATGCCAAGTAAGATGTGCTCGGTAGAAATAAAATCGTCGCCCATTTTTTCAGCATGAGCACTGGCTCCGTCTAAAACGGCGGCCATTTCGGCGGTGCCTTGAACCATTCCCACACTGGACTCTACCTGCATTTTAGGCATTTTTTCAATTTCAATTTCAGCTCTTTCTAAGACAGCTTCTGGGCTGACTTTGAATTTTTCTAAAACAGATCGAACTAAACTGTCAGATTGCTCGATTAAAGAAATGAGCATGTGAAGGGATCCAATATGTTGTTGACCAAATTCTTGAGCAACAATTTGGGCATTAATGATAGCTTCCTGGGCTTTGTTAGTAAATTTATCAAACATAGAGTATAAGTTTATAAAGTTCCTAAAGTTTATAAAGTTGGGAACAATAACTGTAAGTAAACAGTATAAAACTGTTAGCAGTCTTAGTCAAGGACTGCTAAATAATTATAATAATTTGAGGTTATAAAGTCAAGTTAAGAGGTTGACAAATATGTATAATAAATATAGATTGATAATAGTTCTTAATAAATGGAGAGTAGGCTAATGTTAAGCAAAAACACAGCTAAAATAATTGCTGAGACGCCGCTTAGTGCTTTTAGGATAGATATATCAGGCCCTTTGCCGCCGTACTCTAAAGTTGGAGTTACTGACAATGATATGATCGGTGGTTATGCTCTAACGATTATGATAGAGCAATATGGAGAATTACGAGAGTTATTAAGTACGGATTATATTTTTGTAAAACGTGATAAAGCGGCGAATTATTGGTCTGAATTACTGGTTTATGCTAGTGTCTGGTGGCAAACTGAACGTATAAAACAGCAAGCAGAGAAAAGATTGAGGCAGTTAGAAAAAATACCTCATAATGAAGTTCAGGACAAATTGCTTTGGAGTCAAAATATAGCAGGCGGATTTTAAATATAGGGACTTGTTTTTTCAAGTCCTTTTTTGCTTGTTTTTTTTAGGACCTTAAATTATAATGGCTTTATGGATACAATTAAAATATTGGGTACAAAAATCTCGATTTTAACTAAAGAACAAATAGTTGATAATGTTTTAGCATACCTAAGGGGGTCTGAAGCTAGACAAATAGTGACGCCAAACCCAGAATTTTTATTAGAAGCTTTGCGAGATGAAGAATTTGCTGTAGTGTTGAATCAAGCTGATTTGGCGGTGCCAGACGGTTTTGGTTTAGTAATTACTGCTGCTTGCAAGGCGAAGAAGTTAGAAAGATTAAGCGGAGCGGACTTAGTGCCGATAATTTTAACAGCTTCGGAAAAAAATAATTTAAAAGTGGCTATTATAAATTGGAGTGATAGCCTGTCTGATGAAAAAGTTATTACAAAAGTTTTTAATAAAAAATATCCAAAATTAAATTTTAAAATTTGGTCTATTGATCGTGGTGATGACTTAAAATCTAGTTTTTATGATTGGCAAGCTGAAGTGGTTTTAGTTGCTTTAGGTGCACCTTGGCAAGACATTTTAGCGGCTAAATTAAAAGCTAATGGTAATGGTTTAAAATTGGCGATAGGTGTTGGCGGTTCTTTAGATTTTTTAACTGGCCAAGTAAGACGAGCACCAAAATTAATGCGAGCAATCGGTTTGGAGTGGTTGTGGCGATTAATAATTAATCCGTCAGTAAGAAGTAAAAGAATTTTTAATGCAGTGATTAAATTTCCATTGATTTTTGTTCGTCATGATATTATAAATAGATTTTTTTATCGTCCTAGTGTGGTAGGCTTTATCTATAATAGTCACAGAGAAGTTTTAATTGTTAATTCCAATAAAGAGCCAGGGCGTGATTTTTGGAAGTTACCACAAGGTGGTAGAAATTACGGAGAATCAGATGAGCAAGCTTTAAAGAGAGAAATGCTAGAAGAATTAGGTACAACTGATTTTAATATCATAAGAGTGTATCCTAAAATCTATAAATACTTGTGGCCGAAAGGTTATTCATTAGAGGGCTACAAAGGTCAAAGACAGAGTTTGTTTATTTTAGAATATACCGGCAAGCGACAGGATATTTATTTGTCAGCAGAAAATAAGGCCTATAAATGGGTGCCAATTAATGAATTATTAAAGGCGACAGACTCAGTGGTACATCAAGCGTATGAATTGTATTTAGAAAAATATCAGGAAACTTTAAAATGAAAAATATGAAAGAAGTAAGATTGCGTTTAGCACCTAGTCCCACAGGATTCTTACATATCGGTAATTTGCGTACCGCTTTGTTTGGTTATCTTTTAGCTAAGTCTATGAGAGGTCAATTTATTTTACGGATTGAAGATACTGATCAGAAAAGAGAAGTGGTAGGGGCGGTGGACAGTCTGATTGAGATTATGAATTGGATAGGTCTCAAGTTTGATGAAGGACCACATATCGGAGGAAGTTATAGTCCTTATATTCAATCTAAGCGTTTGGATATTTATAAGAAATATACTAATGAGCTATTAAATAAAGATGGAGCTTATCCGTGTTTTTGCTCGGCTGATGATTTAACAAAAATGCGTAAAGAACAAACTGATCGTCATGAGGCTCCACGCTATAATCGAAAGTGTCGTCATTTAAGTCAGGCAGAAGTAGAAGAAAAAAAAGCTAACGGTTTACCGTTTGTTATTCGTCAAAAATTACCATTAGATGGAGAAATTGTAGTCCATGATGAACTTAGAGGAGATATTAAATTTAAATTAACCGATTTAGAAGATCATGTTTTAATTAAATCAGATGGCGTACCAACATATCATTTTGCCAATATCGTTGATGATCATTTAATGAAAATTAGTCATGTGACTCGTGGTGATGAGTGGCTACCAAGTTTTCCTAAAAATATTTTGTTATATCAATCTTTTGGTTGGGAAGTGCCAAAGTTTATTCACCTGCCCCTTATTTTAAATAAAACTGGCGGTAAGTTAAGTAAACGCCAAGGTGATGTGTTTGTGGAACAATATAAAGATAAAGGTTATTTACCAGAGGCTTTGATTAATTTTTGTGTGCTCTTAGGTTGGCACCCTAAGCACGATAAAGAGATTTTAAGTTTAACCGAAATGGAGCAAGAATTTGCTTTAGACGGGATGGGTGTTAGTTCGGCAGTGTTTGATATAGATAAACTTGATTATTACAATGGGGTATATATTCGGGCTAAAAGTGACGAAGAATTGTTAGCGTTATTAAAACCATTGTGGAATACTTGCGCGGAAAAATCATTAACAGAACAACAAAATGATGAATATTTACTAAAAATAATACCGACTATTAAAGAAAGATTAAAGACTTTAAACGATATTAATAGTTTAACTGGTTTTTATTTTGGTGAGAAGATTGAATTTGATAATGAATTAATTTTGTGGAAAGCTTTGACGGCTGAACAGACTAAAAATAATTTAGAAGAAATCTCAATAGAGCTAGAAAAAATTAGCGAAAAGGATTGGCATAAAGAGTATTTAGAAAAAACTATGGTGGGGTGGTTAAAAACCAGCGAAAAAAAAGTTGGTGATTATTTATGGCCTTTGCGTGTGGCTTTAACAGGTTTAAAGGCTAGCCCAGGACCATTTGAAGTGGCTGGAGTGCTAGGCAGAGAGCTCACTTTAAAACGTCTTAACCAAGCGGTTCTAAAAATCAAAACTTTAAAATCAAATCTCTAAAACAATTTTAAAAAATGGCTACTCCTGTAAACTAGTATGGGTGAGTAGCTATTTTGTTTATAAGTTATTCTTAGGATGTTTTTTTTTAATTTTAGATATGCTATACTAAGAATATGAATAAACGATTATTATATATTGTATCATTCGTAGTTTTATCGACTGGCGTCTTTTTTAGTTTGAGAGTGTATAACGCTTTTAGTCAGGCGGTTGATACACCAAATTTACCAACCATTATGGAAAGTAATGCTGAAATTAGCGACCTCAATCAAAATATCTTGCAGAAAAAAAACTCTATCGATGAAATTAAAGCTAAACAAGATGCTTATAAACAAGCCTTAGCTGAAAAACAAGCCGAGAAAGCAACCTTAGAAAACCAGCTGGCTATTTTTGATAATCGTATATCTGCGATGGAACTTAATATTGAAGATGTGCGTTTAAATATGGAAGCAACCGAGTTGGAAATTAGAAAAATGGATTTGCAGATTAAATTGCGTGAAGAAGATATTAATAAACAAAAAGAAAGAATTGCTGCTGCTTTAGGTCTGCTTTATAAAGAAGGTAACAAGAGTGAATTAGAAATAATTTTGCTTAATGATAATTTTTCTGATTATGTTGATCAAATTAAACACATTAAGGATATTAACAGGGGATTAGCTGATGATTTAAATAAACTTAAGTCTTCTAAGGAGCAATTAGAGGCTGATCGCAGGCAGACTAATATCAAAAAATTAAGCTTAGAACAACTACAGGTTAAGTTGGAAAGTTCTATGGCTAGTTTAACTAATGAAAAATCTTCTAAGGTGGCTATTTTAGACCAAACCAAACAATCAGAAAATGAGTACCAAAGATTACTGGCCCAAGCCAAAAAAGAACAACAAGATGCTGCTTGGGATATCGCTAATTTAGAACGACTAGTTCGTTTAAAATTAGCGGAGAGTCAAAAATTACAAGATTCTACAACACCTGGTTCGACGGACATGATTTGGCCGGTACCAAAAAATACCATTACAGCTTATTTTCATGATCCTGAGTATCCCTATCGTAGTGTGATGGAACACCCAGCAATTGATATTAGAGCCAAGCAGGGCACAACGGTAGTGGCTACAGCTGACGGTTATGTAGCTCGTACTAAGGCTGGAAATGACGGAAGTTACGCATATATTATGATTGTACACGCCAATGGATTGTCAACGGTCTATGGTCATGTCTCTAAGATTTTTGTATCAGAAGAGCAATTTGTAACCAAGGGGCAAACTATTGGTTTGTCAGGTGGAATGCCAGGAACAGCTGGCGCTGGGAAAATGACAACGGGTTCACATTTACATTTGGAAGTGCGTTTGAATGGCATTCCGGTTAACCCTTTGGATTATCTTAACTAAGCTTGAAGTATGAGAAAAAGATCTACCAATTTGACTGCATTGTGGAATGCGTTTGAATAGCATTCTGGTAACTCTCAAGATAAATATATTTGACAATTCTCTTTCAAAGATTACAATGCTCATAGTTAAACAAAAAAAGGAATAGTACTTTGAAAGTATGGTTATGGTTACTGGGAATAATTAAGCGAAGGTTTAATTTCCTACAGAATGCCAATTTAGAAATTAGACGATATCTTATCGTTGGTTTGGGCGCTACTGTAATAGATAGTGGCGTGCTTTATCTTTTAATGACTTATACTGACTGGAGCCGTTTGATAGCGGCGCCTATCGGTTTTACGGCCGGTCTAACCTGGTCGCTGATTTGGAGTATTTTGTGGGTTTTTCCGATGTATAAAAAACGTCCTTGGTGGCAGGGATTGGCCGGTTTTGGCGTGATAGGTATCTTTGGGCTATTAATCAACGAAGCAATAATAGGGGCAACCCCTAGCTCTTATTTGTGGCTTTCTAAAGTAATATCTATTGTAATGGTGTCTATTTGGAACTTTATTGCCAAAAAGGTAATATTGTTTAATAATTAGCTAAAGTAAACCAAAATAAGATAGGTAGGGGATTAAAGCTCTAGTATTAAGGTATTTTTACCATCTATTGACATTTTTGTTAATTTGTGCTATACTTTAAGTAGTTTATTTAAAATTAAAGGGGAATTTGAGATGAAACTTCAAATGTTAGAAGACATTACTAGCAAAATAAGATTAAGTTTTTATGGCTCAGAGCGTCAAAAAATTGATAATCTTTGGCATAATTACAAAGTAGCCTTGGTAGCTTGGCAGTCAGCTTTCAATAAAACAGCTGGCGATAAAGAAAAACAAAGGTTGATAAGTATTCAGGTCTGTAGCGCAACTAACGCTTTTATGGTTAGCTTAAAATTGTTTTTAGGAGAAAATAATCAATACTACAGAATTCTAGGGGAGTTGATTAGGTTGGTAACCCAAAAACAAAATCAGTTAAAAGAGTGTAATCATTTACGAGTTTATTGTGCAAACATTCATAGTGCCGGTCAATTACTTGATCAAACTATATAAAACAATAAAAACCGCCAATATAATATTGAGCGGTTTTAATTTTATGTAAAACGGGGACAAGTAGGCAGGGAGTACTAATTTTAATTGCCTTAGCTGGGGCAGGATGATTATTTGTGGATAGTGTGGGTAAATATAACTTAATGTTGTGTCGCACAATATAACTTATGCGACACTAATACTATAAAACTATTTAACCTTAGCCAACTTTAAGTTAAAAGTTTATAAATTTTGTAAAGTTGTTAAAGTTAGATAAGAACCCTAACGAAAGTTTCCGACTGTTAAAGCGGCACTTTTAATCACTAATCCAAAGACTTGGATCGCTGGGTTAAATAATAAAATGATTTTTACCGCTAGTAGAAAAAATCCAACTATTACTAGGCAGAAAATGACCACGGCCACGGCAAAGATTATTTTAAAGACTGTTTCTTGATTCATAGTTACTTTTATTATTTTTTGGCTAATATTAAATAATAATACCCCTATTGTAATTCAGCTTCTTTGATAGATTTCGATGTGTCGTAAAATATTATAGTACTTATTTATAAATAATGCGTTCAGAATAACGTAGATCAATGTATTGTTGCTGATTAAAGATAACGCCATCACGCAGTTCGTTTTTTCTAAGGTGTTCTAGCTTGTTTAATTGTTCGCTGGGGCTAGCTAGTGTATTAAATAGTAATAAAGGGCCAGCAGTAAGTTTAATTTTTAAGCAACGAACCGTAGTGTCAAAGACAACTTGTCTAGCACTTAAGCCACGGCTGTTATTTTTTAAAGATTGATCAAGCTGATTGGCAAAATCTAGGTAATCAGGATCTATCATAATTTGACGACCTTGTTTTAAACTTGGTCCAGGATTGTTGATTAGTAGTAAGTCTGGTACGGGGCTATCTTTGGTTAAAATAATATCACCAACAGTATTGATATAATAATAAAGGTTACCCTCCTGCCAAATATAAGTATAATCCTTTTCTGATAATTTGATAAGTAGTTTGGTTGGCCGTAGTTTAATTTGCGCGTCATTTAATTGAAAATTATCATAAAGCGCTTGTTTAAAAGATTTTTTATCAAAAAGCCAATAATTATCTTGAGGTAAATATAGGTATTTAGAAGACAGCTGTTTGTCAGCTAAGGCACGTATATCACAATAAGCCGAATGACGATTGCCAGTGATGTCCACAGTGGTTAAGCGAAAAACTGGTGATAAAAATAAAAACCAGAATACTCCACCGCCTAATAATAAAAAAATAACTAACCAAAGAAATTGTCGGCCAGAAGCTTTTGCTTTGCCATTACTAACCACTCGATTAGTTCGCCTAACTTCAGGGGGGCTCTGATGTCCTTTCCAAAGTCCTCTGCTTTTATGTCTTTTAAATTTGAAAAGCCCTCCAGCCATGATATTAATTATTAAAATTACAAAACTTGTTTGTTGTCCAAATATGGTTGTAGTGCTTTTGGCACTTTAATACTGCCATCAGCTTGTTGGTGATTTTCTAAGATGGCAATTAAACCACGAGTGGTGGCAATACCGGTGCCGTTTAAGGTATACAGATAATTGCGTTCAGTGCCGTTGTCGTATTTGATGTTTAAACCACGAGCTTGATAATCGGTGCAGTTGGAAGTTGAAGTGACTTCGGCCCAATCTCCATTCGTTTCATCTTTGGCTGGCTTACCAGGCATCCAGGCCTCTAAATCAAAGGTTCTAAAGCTTGGGTTGCCTAGATCGGCTGTGCAATGATCAATTACCTTGTAAGGTATCTCTAAGCCGTTAAAAATTTCTTTTTCAATGTCTAAAATTTCTTGATGAATACTTTCAGCTACTTCAGGTTCAGCAAAAACAAACATTTCCACTTTGCTAAATTGGTGGACACGGAATAAGCCTTTAGAAAACTTGGAGTAACTGCCAGCTTCGGTGCGATAACAATGGGAAAGGCCAACATATTTTTTTGGTAGTTCAGAGGCTTTTAAAGTTTCGTCAGCATATAATCCACCTAGAGTAATTTCAGCTGTGCCGATTAAAGATAAGTCACTGTCAGCCAAATTATAAACCTGGGTGGATTCACCGCGTGGGCTAAAACCTAAGCGGTTGATTAGGTCGGTTTTGGCTAAATCTGGCGTGGTGACAAACTCATAACCATGTTTAGTAATAATGTCGATGGTATAATTTATTAGCGCCAGTTCTAAGCGAGCTAAATCCCCTTTTAAATAATAAAACTTGGCGCCGGTAACTTTGGTGGCGCGATCTAATTCTAGCCAATCATGTTTTTCGGCTAAAGCCAAGTGATCAAGCGGAGTAAAATCAAAAGCTGTTGGCTCCCCTACTTGCTCTAGAATAACATTGTCGTCTTCGTTGGTACTAATTTTAACTTCATTATGAGTTAAATTTGGAACGGCTAAAAGTAATTCAAATAATTTTTCTTGAACGACAGTAGCGGCATTTTCTTGGGCTTGAATTTGGTTACCAATAGTTTTCATTCGTTCAATAATTTCTGGAGTTGGTTTGGTTTTGGACTGAGCATTGCGTTCTTCTCGTAGAGCTTGGGTGGTAGCTAAGCTAGCACGATAGTCGCTATCTAATTTTATAATCAAATCGATATCAACTTTAGCTAAACGGTTAGCACAGTTAGTTTTTATTTCTTTAACATGTTCGCGTAAGTATTTAATATCCAGCATAGATTTAATTATTTCTTAAACTTGTTGAGACAGTTATCTTGCAATGTTTGATAAAGACTAAGATCGTTTGGACACACATAGGACAGTTCGCATTCTTCAGAGTTACCTTTGTATAAACCTTTGTCAATTTGTATTTGGCATAAAGACGCGGAGTTTTCGTCAACGGCACAAATTGGTAGTTTGATGTCAGAACACTTAAATTGCCAAAAAGCTAATTTGGAGAAGTAAGCTATTTTGCAAGTGAAGACAGTTTTTGTGTAATTTTTATCAAGTTGTGCGTCAATTGGTAAACTTAAGCCACAAATATCAGCGACAAGGTTTTTTTCTTGATTAACTGTCCAAAGTAAACGACTAATAGCGATAATCATTAACAGTAAAAAAAGTGTAATGACAAATTTTCTCATATGAATATTTAGTTTATAAACCTAGGTCATTGGCGATGGATTGCATGGCCGATAGGGCAATTTCCATGAGATGTTCTTCACTTAAGCCAGCTTGTGTGCATTCGGCAATTCGCTTACGACTGCAATTAGCGGCAAAAGCTTTATTTTTATATTTCTTGAGTAAACTACTTAAAGACAGGCCAGATAAAAGTTTGTCAGGGCGAATTAAAGTAGCGGCTACGATTAAACCAGATAAAGTTTCAGCTGATGTTAAGAGATGCTCAACGGCTGATTTACGCTCTAACTGCTGATAGGCACCTGGTTGACCGTAACAATGAGAGATAATGGTATTAATCAACCATTGGCTAGCACCATGCGTGCGTAAAATAGCGGCAGTTTTTACAGAATGTTGTTCGGTATTAGTTTTGGTTTCTTGCCAATCTAAATCGTGTAATAGACCGACTATAGCCCAAGCTTCTTCATCGGCTTGTAATTCTTTAGCTAATTCACGCATAATAGCAGAAGTAGCTAAAGAATGACTTAAAATGTTAGGTTCGGTGATATGCTCGGCTAAGAGTTCTTCGGCTTGTTTGTAAGTTAGTCCAGTGTTGCTGTCTTCTGAATTTGTTTCAACGACCTTTGTTTCAAGTGGTTTAATCAGCTTAATGGCCGAAGGATTATGTTTTGGTTTTAGTAATGGAAAAATCTGACATTCACGTACAGTTTTGTTAGCTAAGAAAGAAAAAACTCTTTCACTCATGCCGTAACCGCAAGTTGGTGGCATACCGTATTCTAAAGCTTCTACAAACTCTTCGTCTTTCATTTGAGCTTCATCGTCCCCTGCTTCACGCAGTTTAGCCTGTTCATTAAAACGTTCTAATTGATCTAGAGGATCATTTAATTCGCTATAACCGTTACCAAGTTCAGAACCAGCAATAATTGGTTGAAAGCGTTGAGTGAGTTCTGGATAAGTGTCATCACGTTTAGCTAAAGGTGAAACAGCTACTGGCACGCCAACTAAAAAACCAGGTCCGCTAATTTGTTTGCGACAAAATTTCCAAAGATTATCAATAGCACGAGTAATGTTAAAACCCTTGCGGTCATAGTCAATTTTTAGTTCAGCTAACTTTTTCTCCATTTCTGCTAAATCAGCTTTAAGAATGTCGACGCCAGTATATTTTAAAACGGTTTCGCGATAATCATAGCGCTCCCAAGGTTGACTTAAATCTACTTCAAATTTACCGATAGTAAACTGCAATGTACCGAAGGTTTCTTGGGCCACATATTTATACATTTCTTCTACTAAAGCCATACCCTGTTCGTAATCAGCATAAGACCAATAGAATTCCATTTGAGTATAATCTTGGGCATGTTCGGCGTCCATACCTTCGTTACGAAATTGACGACCGATTTCAAAGGTTTTTTCCAGGCCAGCGACCATTAATTTTTTCTGCCACAACTCACCAGTAGAGATGCGTAAAAAAACATCTAAGTCTAAAGCATTGTGATGAGTAACAAAAGGCCTGGCATCAGCACCGCCGGTCATAGTTTCTAAAACTGGTGTTTCTACTTCGATAAAATTTCGTTGTTTTAAAAATTGGCGAATTGCATTCCAAAATTTATCTTTTTTAATAATCAATTCTTTTAATTCAGGGTTTAAAATAATATCTAAATAGCGATGGCGCAACCGTTCATCTTCATCAGACAAACCAAACCATTCGCTAGGTACAGAGCGCAAGGCTTTTGTTAGTAAACGCCACTGGGAAACTTTTAAGCTCTTCTCTCCGGCTTGGGTTGTGAATAAGGTGCCAGTAGCTTGCAAAAAATCAGAGTTATCAATTAGCTTGACAAACTGTTTATATTTATCGCCCAAATCAGCTTTGCTTAAAACCAGTTGTAACCGACCAGAAGTATCTTCTAAATCAGCAAAACCGATATTGCCATGATCACGCACCCGACGCAAACGGCCGACGACAGTAATTGACTGCACCGAAGTAGCTAAAGTATCATAGTCGGCCAAGGCTGTTGCGATTTGATGGCTTCTCTTGGCTTTGGCTGGATAAGGACTTATTCCTAAGGCCTGTAACTGTTTTATTTTAGCGATTCTATCCTCACGCTCAGAGGGTTTATTTTCTTTATTCATATAAAGTTTATTATATGAATAATCGAAGAAAAAGTCAAAAGTGTGTATGTTTATCTATTATTTTATTTAAGCAGCATAAAATAACTAAAATAGACTCAAAGTTTGAGTCTATTTTAGTTTATTAGATTATTTTTAACGCTTACCAGAGTCTCTAGAATGTCAGAAGTAAAAACGATTAAGAAACAGAAATAATCTTATAAGTTGCCTCACCTTTAGGTGTTGCAAAGACAACTTGATCGCCGGCAATATGATTCTGTAAAGCGATGCCTAGTGGTGATTCATTAGAGATTTTACCAGCCATAGGATCAGATTCATTAAAACTGACAATAGTAATGTTTTTTTTAACACCATCTGTTTCAACAACTACTTCGGAACCCATACCAATAACACCGCCGGTATTACCACCCTCCACTACGGTAAGATTTTTTAAAAGATTAGATAATTCCATGATGCGCCCGTCATTAAAAGCTTGGGCTTCTTTAGCGTCAGCATATTCAGCATTTTCGCTTAAATCGCCTAGCTCTTTGGCAGACTCAATGCGTACGGCAATTTCCCGTCTTTTAACGGTTGATAATTGTTCTAATTCGTCTTTTAGCTTTTGATAACCCTCTGGAGAGATAATTTGACTATTCATAATACTTAATAAAATTGACTAAAGTGTCAATTTTTAATAGATAGCCCAGTAATTTATTGGGCACATTTCATTCAATGATAATATATTTTTTAAGATTATGCAACCCCACAAAGCAAAATCTTATAAAACACTTTATTCGCTAGAATTATTAAGATAAGTAATTAATAAAATAAAATAGGCGATACCTAAAGGATGATTAAAGTAAGGGCTGAAAAAATTAACTGCAGCAATAACCAAAAAGCCAATAACTAAAGACCAAGTTAGCCAATCGTTTTTATTCCAAGCCAAATAAGTAGTTAAAATAAGTAACCATAGATAAGCGATAAAACCTAAGGGACCAGTTTTCAACCAAATATCTAACCACCCCCACTCAAAAGAGAAAGTAGTATAAGAACCGCTAGGATCTTTGTCTAGAACTCTAGGATCAGAAGATTTATAGGTGACAGTGGTACCAAAACCAGCACCAAAAGGTTTAGTGCTAATAGACTGCCAGAGTTTAGGCCAAAGTGCCCAACGACTAGCGGCTCCAGCCTCACTAGTTATTTCAGTGCGATCAGTTAAGATGTCTGTTGAAAAACCTACCTGAGAAGTTGGCCAAGGAAATTTAACAGTAATTAGAATCATTAAGAAGGCTAAGGCACCAACACTAACTAACCATAATTGCCCCATCAGCCAACGCTTGCCAGGGATTTTTTTATAGATAGCTAGAAGGCCGATTAATACCCAGCCGATAAATAAGCCGACCCAGTAACTACGAGATAAGCCTGTTAAAATTGGAGCTAACCATAAAGCCGCTAAGCCTGAGGTGGTGAGCCAATTGTGCCAATTATTTTGTTTAATTTTTAGCATCCAATATAACCAGATAGTGAAAATAGCCGGTAGGAACCAGATGTGAGCTTGAAAAAATACTCGATAAAAATTACCAGACATCATGGTTATTTCTCCTAAGCCATTATCTCTAAGCCAGCCATAAAAAATACTATTAGAGTCTAAAAAATTATGAGAAAAAGTGTAGAGTGTGGCTAAACTACCTAGAGCTAGAGTGGTTAAAGCACCCGCTAGAGCTGGCCAGAGCTTTTTAAAATCTTCTTTTGAATAAAAAAACAGCCATGGCAAAATTAGTAACCAGTATAGCCATCCGTTAGCGTCAAAGAAAATATTAGACCAGTTATTATGATTTAAGATTCCAGCTAATAGACCAAAAATAATAGCTATTGCCAAAACTAACAAAGGTTTGGTTAGAGGCTTTTTATATTGTGCTTGAATTTTTTGAAGTAAGCCCGATTTTAAAAACTGAGAGAAAAAAACTAGTATTATAACAGACCAGAGAGTAATGCGCAGAGATAAATTAAAATCACCGATAGGGATAAAAAATAAATAGCCTTTAGAATTTATAACCATTTCTAAAAGTAAGATATTTAAGCCCCAACGAAGATTGGCCACAGAAAACATTAAAACAGAACCAGTCAAAATAATAAACCAAATATGATTGACGGTAGGATTTAGATAACCTAAAAGCGACAACCAATATAAACTTTGGGTGCCAGCGATTGTAAGCCAAAAAGTTTTATTATTTAGCAAGTGCATAATTAATTATTACTGCTTGACCAATTTGCCAATTATTGTTTTTAGCCGTACCAGCTGGAACTTCTAAAACAGTATTAGCTGGAGCTATTGGGTAATAAACCAAAGGATAATCATCGTTGTCTGGTGGCAAATTATTTTTAATGTCAACTATTTTATTGTTATTAAGCCAAATAATATCTAACGAGAAGCTCATACGACGCATCACAAAACCATAATTATCTGCTCTATCAAAAACAAAAAGCATACCGTGATTGTTGGCTAAACTGCTGCGGTCGCTTAAACCTTGATAATGAGTGGCGTCGTTATCAGCCACCTCAACTTGAATGATGGTGGAGCCGATAATAATAGTGGCTGCTTGGGGTTGAGAAACTACTTGGCTACAGCCAGCTAATAATAGCAAACAAAATAAAACTAGGCAAAGATACTTCATAATAAATTGTGCTTTCGTTTGATGATTTTTAGAGCTTGCTGATAACGACGAACAGCTGGCCACATTGGTAATAAACGGTAAGCGATTGAAGGTAACCAGCTGCTCATAGTACCTCCTGTGGCTACTTGAAATAAAACTTGATCAATCCAAATCCCCCGTCCGTTTTTTTCACCGATAGTTAACCACAAATCCCAATCTTGAAATTTTTTTAAGTCTTCATCAAAACCTGGAAAAACTTCAGCACGCATTAAAGCCGCAGTGTGAATGCAAGGGCCTTGTTGTAATTTGTTAAAAGTACAATTACCAACTTTGAATAATTTGCTCCCCCACATGAAAGATGAATAAGCATAAGCACTGTTAGGATTAGCTAGCAAGGTTTGAAGTAAAGTGGCTAAGCCTTCAGGTTGCCAAATAATGTCAGCATCTGAAAATAATAGATATTCACCTCGTGCTTCATGTCGGCCGTGATTACGAGCACTAGGAGCGCCTTGATTTTCTTGTTCTAAATAAACAACTTTGCGTCTGTTGTTAATAATAAAACGATCAACAACAGAGTGCGGGTTATCAGTAGAGCCATCGTTGACTACGATGATTTCAAAATCACGTTCAGTTTGTGTGGCTAAACTTTCTAAGCAGAGTTTTAATTTGTCCGCCTGATTATAAACAGGAATGATCACGCTAATCATACAATTTCTAATTTTTATGTATTATGTTTTCTATCTTTTTGGCTTGCTTGTCCCAATTGAAATCCTTAAGTGCACGCTCACGCCCAGCATCACCAAGGCGTAACCGCAGATGTGGATATTTAACTAGCTTAACTACGGCCTCGGTGATTTCTGTTAAATTGTCAGATTCAACTAGCAGGCCCGTGATATCGTTCAAAACAGCATCACTAACTCCCCTATTTTGACTGGCAATAACCGGCTTGCCATAAAGGCCGGCTTCTAGATAAACTATGCCAAAACCTTCATAATCTACGCCGTTATCACGGCTAACCATAATGAAAATATCAGACAAGCGTAACCAAAGATGTTTTTCATTATCATCAACATTATCAAAAATTAGAACGGAAGCCTCTAAATGTAGTTCGTTAATTAAAATCTTAAGCTCAGTTTCTTGCTCACCCGCTCCAATAATCACATAAACCACTTGAGAGTTTGTAGCTAAAATCTGAGGCATAGCTTTAATGACAGCATCAAAACCTTTCCGAGGGACTAAACGACCAATACTCAGTAAAATAGTTTTGTGATTAAGATGATGATGTTGCCGTAAATTAGCTAAAGCTGGTTCGTCCAAGGGTATTTGCTTAATGTTGATACCAGGATTAACAATGTGCACCTTGCCCCAATTTTTGGCAGTTAATAATTCTTTAACTTCGCCAGCAGTACGAGAATTAGCGCTGATAATTTGGTGAGCATGAGTTAAAATTTGTTGAGCCAAAAATTTTTTTCTTTTGGTAGTCAAGGCTTGTTTAAAATCTAAGCCATGTAAAAAAACTGTATAGCGAATTGGCAAGAAAAGTGACAGTAACCAAACGGCGGTGCCGATTGGCAAAATATGACCGACCAAAATATAACTAATTTGCTTAACTTTAATTGCTCTGGCTATCCAATATAAACTAGGCAACCACCGCCAGACAGGCCAACGTGGATCAAGGAGTTTATTATCCTCATTAGTCATAACCTTGATAGCTTCAGAGCTATGAGAAACAAGATGGCCGTAGTAATGAGCTACGCCACCATTGAACGGCGGATATTCTAAGGTAATTAAAAGAGTTGTCATTTATTTCTTAAAAGATTTTGTAATACTTTGAAGGTCGGCTGGTTTTAATCCGCCAACAGCCAGCAGGGCTACAAAGTAAACCAGCATGGCAATTAAAACTACTACAAAAACATTTAAATAGTTGATTAAAGCATAGATGACCATAGCCATTAGTAAACTAGCAACTAAAGTTTTTAGTAAAGTGTGATAGATCTTAACCGGAATGATGGCAATAATATTTAAAGCGGTCAGCCAATTTAAAATAAATAACAAAGCAGTGCTAAATACAGCCGTGGTTACGGCGCCCATCACTCCCCAGATTGGAATTAAGATTAAATTTAGAACCACACTAACTACGGCAGTAATAATCATGTTTCTAGTATTAACTTTTTGCTTATCGCAAGCATTAAGTAGTGAGCCAATTGGATAATTTATAAACATAAAGAAAATAGTCAGACAACTAACTTGTAAGGGCAAAACTGCTGGTTCAAAACCGTGAGCAAAAATTTTAACTACAGCTGGTGCTAAAACGGCTAAGCCGATAGCTAAGGGGCTAGCGATAATTAATGAATAGTTCATAGCTCGTTGGAAAGTAATAACTAGTTGTTGGCGATTATTTTTCCAGTAATTAGAAAGGGCTGGATAAAGTGAGGCAATAAAAGCGATGGGTAAAAATTGTAAAGCATTAACAGCACGGAAAGGAATCTGATAAACGCCGACAGCGGTATCTCCTGCCAATTGGAATAGCAAAACGCTGTCCATGTAATTATAAAAACGCTGGGCAATGGCATAAAGCCCAAACGGTAAAGCGGCTAAGAACAAACCTTTGGCGAAGGGCCAATCCCAAGTTGGTTTCAGTGATAATGACCAAACAGATTTGATAACAATAGCTGAATAGAGCAAAGCGAAAGCACTGGAAGCTACTTGCGCCCACATCAGAGCCACTAACCCCCCATTAAACTTAAAGACTAATAAACTGATAATTAAGGTGACAGCTTGTGCTAGTACGGCACTAATACTTTCATATTTCAAATTATGAAAAGCTCGACTGAAGGCGAAGAATAGATTAGAGAAGCTGTCAAAAATCATGGACAGCACCGAAACGGCAATTAGGGTAATAATTAAGGGGCTGTAGCCAGTGATACCGATGATGATAGTCATCAATACTAGATTGATAGCGCTTAAAATTAATTTGGCGCCCAAAGCGGAGCTTAAAAACTTACCAGCTTGTTCAGGGTTTTTAGCAGTTTCTCTCGTTAAAAGATTGGTTAAACCTAAATCTAAAACTATAGAAAAGATTGTAGTAAAAGAGATGGCAAAATAATACTTACCTAAATCTTCTGGGCCAAGTATTCGGGCGTAGATAGTAAAATAGGCCAAAGAGATGAGTTTTTGGCCGATTAAGGCTAAGGTAAAATAAGAAGTATTTTTGGCGATATTGGCGATTTTAGCCATAAAAGTTAATATATTTTGACTTTATCTTAGCAAAAAAGGCTAAAAAAGGCAACTATAGCCAGGGGGTAATGAAGCGACTGGGTGCTTGAGGTCGATTCCAAGCATCAACAAGACTATAAGATATAAAGATGCCTTTTTTAGCCCGAGTTAAGGCCACATAGAAGACTCGACGCTCTTCCTCAACATCGGCATTACGCCAACCTGGTAACTGTCCTTCATTAAGCTGAGGCATTAAAACATAATCAAATTCCAATCCTTTGACTTGATGAATAGTGACAATCGGCACTTTGCCACTATCGAGCCCTAAAAAGTCAACATTTTTAAGTAAAGCTCCGGCATTAATCAGTCTAGTTAAAGAAGCCCAAGCTTCTTCGGCTGGATTATCCCAATCAGTAAATAATTTAACCAAGGTATCTAAAGAAGCTAAACGTTTTTCAGAGTTATTTTCTGCTTGATAATATTCTCTCAAACCTGATTCGTTTAAAATTTGTTGCAAAGTTTCTGCTGGACGCTGTGATTTAGCTGTTAACCGCCAACGAGCTAAATCAGTAGCTAAAGAGATAAATTGTTTGCTGTACATTTTAAACAGATCTCGTCTAGCACTAGCCCCTTCGGATAATCTAGGTATTAGTTTGGCTAATAAATCAGCAGTAGCCGCTACATCATCATCAGCACTATGAGTAGCAGTGCTTAATCCCAATTGTTTAGATAGAGTTGATAAACGATAATTGTTAGCTTTTACAAAACGCCTGGCAATATCTAAAGTATCAAAATGCTTATGAGCTCTCCACTTCAAATTGTGGCGACTACTATTACTAACTAAAATTCCTAAATCAAAACTAATATTATGTCCAATAACTGTAGCATCACCAACAAAATCTATTAAGCTTAGTAGGCCTGTTTTAGCATCCTGACCATTTTCAGCTAAAAACTCATCAGTTAAACGATGAACATAATATGATAAGCCGACTTTGCGTGTAGGTTTTAAATATAAGTGTAATTCTTTAGCTGGTTGACCAGCGATAATTTCTAAAGCAAAAACTTGAATGATGTCATCTTGTTCGGTATTGGTACCAGTAGTCTCGGTATCTAAAACAACTAAGCGACCACCAGGTGCCCAAGCAGTTAAAAGTTCAGCAAAAGGTTCTTCGTTTTTAAAACTAGAGAAGTCTAAAAAGTCTGCAGGTTTCAGTCCACTAGCTCCCCCAGCTCGACTGACTGTGTCTATTAAGTTAGGAGACAATTTTTTGCCTGGCCGAAGTGAAATACGACGCAAGCTGTCAGTATCATAACGATTGAATAATAATTTAAGCCAAGATAGAGCATCGCGAATTTCTTGGCGACGAAAAAAATTGTATTGATCAACGGTTAAACTAGCTACACCAGCGGTGCTAAATTTTTCAGCTAGCCTAGTAATTGGAGCATTGTTGCGAAGAAGTACTGCTAATCTAGCTTCTGGTTCTTCTGCTCGTAAAGTTTTAATAGTTGATAATAAGGTAGTGGCTTCGGTGTCAGTATCGGCACAGGCTTGAATGTGTAAAGCGGTGGGAATTGTTGGTTTAATACTGTTAGGAGCTAAAATACTTTGGGCTGCGGCTAATAAGTCTGGAGCTGATCGATAATTAGCTGATAGTGATAACTCAACAACTGGAGAAAAATGAGTTTTAAATAATTTAGTTACAAAAGTAGGTTGGGAGCCTCGCCAAGTATAAATAGTTTGAGCTAAATCACCTACGAGAGTAAGATTTTTAAATTTACGAGCCAATTGTTTCACTACTAAATATTCAGATAAGTGGGTGTCTTGAAATTCATCGAGTTGTACTAAAGCAAAACGAGCTGACCATTTGTCAATTAAAAACTGATCATTGTACAGAGCACGCAAAGTCCAAATAACTAATTCATTAAAATCTAATGCGTTATGTTCTAATAATGCATGATAATATTCTTGGCTTAAGGTTTTCCAAGGTTCAGGCAAAGCTTTTGGTTTAGCTTTCATACCTAATTCAGCCAATAGTTCATCTAAATGCTGACGATAGAAACGGTCAATAATGCTAGTCTTGTCCCGATTATTAGTGTCCTGCCAATTAGGCAACTGAGCTAAAATACGGCTTAAGGTTTCTAGTTGCTCTACTTCATCGGCAATCGCAAAGTCAGTTGGTAGCCCCAGGCGGGCAGCCTCTTGTCTTAAAAACATAGCACAAAAACCATGAAAAGTAGTAATGGTTATATCGTTATAAGTTGCCGGATCGTCTAATCTAGGCTTTAAGCGACTCTTCATTTCTTCGGCAGCACGATTAGTAAAGGTTAAACATAAAACAGAGGATGGATCTAACCCCTCTTCTATTGCTCTCGCTACTCGTTCGACTAAGACTGCGGTTTTGCCAGTGCCGACCGGTGCTGAAACTAAAATGGCCCCTGTTTTTTCGTTGATTATAGCTAGCTGTTCATCATTAAATGTCATGTTTTTATTATATCATTCTTTTAAAAAAATAAAAATCCGCTAAATTATTTAGGCGGATTTTTAATTAAGGGTAAGCAGAAAAAAGATTTTCATATTAAACCTTAAAAAAGTCTAAAACGTTTTTGAAGCTCCATAATTTCTTCAACCTCTTGTTCATCTTTAGGTATACATTTGGAATCAAAAAAAGCTTCAAAATTTTTGGCATACAGGCCATCATCTAAGGAAGAGTAAATTTTTTTGTCGATTGCTTGATCGACGGGCTTATCTTTGGCGTTCATTATAACGTCTCCTGTATAATTAAAAGAACTAAAAATTAAAACCGATAACTATTTTAGTAGTTTAACACTAAAAATTTGACAAATCAAGGCTATAAAAAAATCTCTTCGATAAAAATTGAAGAGATTTTTGAGTGAATATATTTTAACGTTTTGACCATTGCGGGGCTCTGCGAGCACGACGCAAACCAGGTTTCTTGCGTTCCTTAATACGAGAATCACGAGTTAACCAACCACGAGCCTTTAAAATTGGGCGTAAGGCTGGGTCAGTTTCAATCATGGCTTTAGCAATGGCGTGGCGAATAGCTTCAGCTTGACCCTTTTTACCACCACCACTAACGATAACAGAAATATCTAGATTTAAACCAGTTAGTTTGATTGGCATCATTAAAGCGTTTAACTCGGCAGCGCTGAAATAATCTTCAGCTGTTTTGCCATTAACCACAATAATACCACTACCTGCTTCAAAAATACGCAATTGAGCGGCAGCAGCTTTGCGTTTACCCATCACACTTTTATATTTGCCACTGAACTTTTTGATTTCAGTTGTTTCTTTCTTTGCTGCCTTGGACTTGACCGCCTTAGCCGCCACAGGCTTTATCTCGTTAGTCATATATTATTTGATGTTTAATCTGTTCAGCATCGGTTGACGCAAGCGGTTATCTGGTAACATCTCGCGAACAGCACGACGTAAGACATCGGCTGGGTTTTTAGCCATAATATCGCTCATCTTTCTGGTTTTTAAACCACCTGGGTAACCAGAGAAATGATGATAGACCTTCTGGTCTAATTTGTGACCAGAGAAAGACATTTTAGCTACATTAGAAACTTCTACAATAGCGCCATGATCCAAATGTGGTTCATACTCTGGTTCATTTTTACCGCGTAAAGATAAAGCGATGTGAGTAGCTAAACGACCCATGGGCTTATCTGTCGCATCTAATTTTATTAATTTTCTGATAAAAGGTTTATTCATATGCTTAGACTAATTCAATTTGCACCATCTCGGCTCCATCACCCATACGAGCGCCCAAACGGACGATGCGAGTGTAACCACCTGGACGGGTTTTATAACGATCACCTAAAACTTCCATCAATTTTTTGACGGCTAAAGGTTGACGTAAAGTAGCAATCAATTGACGACGAGCTGCTAGATCACCTTTTTTAGCCTTAGTAATCATAACTTCTACCATTGACTTAACAGTTTTAGCCTTGGCTTCAGTAGTTTTAACTTTTTCGTAAATCACTATGCTGGCTGCCAAATTATTTAACATGGCTTCACGTGGGGCTTTGGTCCGGCCTAGGGTTTTACCTTTTACTCTGTGACGCATATTGGTTATTCTTTATCCTCTTCCAGGCTAGTGTCAGCACTTTTCGGTGCCAGAGCTCTGAATTGGCTTACTAAAATATCTACCGCCTGACGGAAAGCCTCTTCTGGCTCTATCGTCCCATTGGTAATAATATCCAAAGTTAATTTATCCCAGTTAGTCATTTTACCAACGCGAGTATTTTCTACATTGATACCAACATAGCGAACTGGAGAGAAAATGGAATCAATTTCCATATACCCTAACTCTTTTTTACGGTCTTCTCGGGTTTCTAAAGTTTCGTAGCCTAAGCCTTTGGTTGCATAGACTTCCATAGACAGATTACCGGCCATATCAGTGATATGCCCTAAAACTAACTTAGGGTTCATCACTTCGACATCACTGTTTTTCTCAAAATCAGCAGCGGTAACAGTTTTTTCACCCTTAGCTTCTAAGCGTAAGCAAACTGTTTCGTCACTATGTATTTTTAAATGTAACTGTTTTAAGTTTAAAATTAATTCCAAAACATCTTCTTTGACATTAGGTAAAGCCATGAATTCATGGTCAGCACCGGCGATTTTAACACCAATAACGGCAGCCCCTGGTAAAGAAGACAATAACACACGGCGCAAAGAATTACCTAAAGTAATACCATAGCCCGGATACATCGGCTCAATGGTCACAATCTTTTGAAAAGGTTTGTCACCGGCCTGAAACTCTATTTTTTTCGGCAAAGCGATGTTGTTCATATAAAAGTAGTTAAAAGTTTGTAAAGTTTAAAGTTTGTAAAGTTTAGTATGAGGCATACACGGGTTTAAATTCACACTTAATTTTCCTAACTTCATAAGCTTCATAAACTTCATGAACTTTATTAACTTATTATTATTTGGAATAAAACTCAACGATAGCCTGACGGTTAATAGTTTTGTCAAAATCAGCTTCACCTGGAGCATGTAAAACTTTACCATATTCTTCAGATACATCAAAATTTAACCAACCAGGAATGTGGGCGGCTTTAACTTTAGTTAAAACATCAACAAAAGTTTTTTTGGAACGTTTAGATTTTTTAATCTTAATAATATCCCCTTCTTTAACAATATAAGAAGCTATGTTAACTTTTTTATCATTAACTAAAAATTGAGCATGGCTAACCATTTGTCTAGCTTGTGGTCTGGAACTGGCAATACCTAAACGATAAATAACATTGTCTAAACGCATTTCCAAAAGACGCAACAAGTTTTCACCGGCATCGCCACCCTTTTTATTACCGCGTTCAAAAAATAAACGAAATTGTTTTTCACGCATACCATAAATCTTTTTGGCATGTTGTTTTTCAGCTAACTGTTGACCAAACTGACTTACTTTATTTTTACGCTTGGTGCTGTTGCCATGAAAACCGGCTGGGTAATTACGTTGAACCAAAGCACATTTCGGAGAGTTGCACTTTTCACCCTTAAGCATTAATTTTTTACCGGCAGACCGGCACGCTGTACATGTAGAATCCATAGATGTAGGAATTAAACCCGTCTCGGCTTACGAGCGCGACAGCCGTTATGAGGAATGGGGGTAATATCTTTAATATAAGTAACATTTAAACCATTGGCGTTTAATGCACGGACAGCCGATTCGCGACCGGTGCCAACACCTTTAACAAAAACACTAACTTCATTTAAACCTAATTCCTTAGCACGTGCCACAGCAATACGGGTAATGATTTGAGCTGCATAAGGGGTTGATTTTTTAGGACCTTTGAAACCAGCTAAGCCGGCGTTAGCCCAAGAAACAACATTACCATCAAGATCGGTGATAGTAACAATGGTGTTATTGTAAGAAGATTTTATAAAAACTTTACCAACAGATAGCTTGCGTTCAACCTTTTTGGTTTTTTTGCCTTTACCTTTTTTGATCTTAGCTAAGCGAGCGGCTTTGTTTTTTTCGAGCTTCTTTTTAACATCTTCTGGCAAATCTTCCATCAGATCCTTACTTGGAGCTGTTTCGGCCGCTTCCGGCAGATCGCTGTCGATGTTAATTAATTTTACTTCCTGGCCTTGAGCCAATTGTTCATCAGTCATATACTATCTTAATTAGGTTTTCTGTCCGGTCAGCTTGCGTCCGGAACCAGTGGTGCGACGGACATTGCCATGCACGGTACGACTATTTGTTTTAGTTCTTTGACCGCGCACCGGTAACTTTTTAGCATGACGGCTACCACGATAAGAGCCAATATCTTTCAAACGTTTGATATTGTTAGAAACTTCACGGCGTAAATCACCTTCTACCTTGTAGGTCTTTTCAATGTAAGCACGCAAACGATTAGCTTCTTCGTCACTTAGCGCTTTCACGCGAGTGTCTGGACTAATCTTGTTAATTTCTAAAATTTTCTGAGAAAGCGTTAAACCAATGCCATAAAGGTAGGTCAAAGCGATTTCCACTCTTTTGTCATTAGGAATAACAACACCGGAGATTCTTACTGCCATATAATAAGTTGAAAGTTATAAAGTTTGTAAAGTTTATAAAGTGATATTTTTATTCTTTTAAATATCCACTACTTGATAAACTTGATAAACCTTATACACTTGGTGAACTTTATAAACTTGATAAACTTTACAAACTTGATAAGCTTATTACTTATCCTTGTCTTTGTTTGTGCTTAGGAGTGGCACAAATAACACATACTCTGCCTTTACGGCGGATAACCTTGCAATCTTTACAGATTTTTTTAACACTGGCCCGTACTTTCATATTGTTGTAATTATAAACGGAAAATGATTCGTCCTTTAGTTAAGTCGTAAGGACTCATCTGAACCTTAACTTTATCACCGTAGGTAAGACGAATCTTATTCATGCGCATTTTTCCCGAAAGATGGGCTAAAAGCTCATGATCATTATTAAGTTTAACCCGAAAAGAAGCTCCGGGTAGCATTTCTACAATTTCACCGACAACTTCGATAAAATCTTTAGAATTTCCCTGGTTATCTGTCATGTTGAAACAAAAAAATCTTGGTAAACTTTAGATTGCTACCAAAACCAGGCAAGAAACTATTCTTAATGAATAATTTATTGTCTTTGCTAATTATATGGTTAAAAGCTGAATATGTCAAGCCCCGACAGAAAAGGAAGCTCATTAATTATTTATGGCTTATATTAAACAATAATTGTTATTTTAATACATTGTTTATACTAAAGTCTAAGGGTTTTTAGTTTTGTGTTTTTGTAATTTTTAAATAAACTGGGGAAAAATATCGATTTTAAATTTAAAAATTACTCTACTAAAATTGCTTTGATGCGGCGAACTCCAGCCGAACTAGCCTCTTCTTTTTGGATAGCAAAATGCTTTAATTCGCTAGTATTGGCTACATGAGGACCACCACAAATTTCTCTACTAAATAAAGTCTCGCCTTTACCGATACTGTAAACCTTAACTTTGTCATCATATTTAGATTCAAAAACACCCATAGCTCCAATTTTTTTAGCTTGATCTAAGGCCATTTCTTCGCAGTTAATTGGCAGAGCCTGACTAATAGCTCTATTAACTAGGATTTCTACCTGTTGTTTTTGTTCTTCGGTCATTTTGTCAGGATGAGAGAAATCTAGGCGCAAACGATCGGCTGTGATATTACTACCTTTTTGATAAACATGATCCCCTAAAACTTGGCGTAAGGCGGCTAGTAATAAGTGAGTGGCTGTATGTAAACGAGTGGTGGTATCTCCGTGGTCAGCCAAACCACCCTTGAAACGACCTGCGGTAGCTGTTCTTGACAAATCTTGATGTTTAGCTAGTTCAGTTTCAAAGCCAGCTATATCAACTTTAAAGCCTTTTTCCATAGCTAATTCAATAGTCATTTCCAAAGGAAAGCCATAAGTTTGGTACAAATCAAAAGCCTTTGTCCCAGATAAATCGGTAGTAAATTTATTAAACTGTTTTAAACCGTTAGCTAAAGCTGAACTAAATTGTTTTTCTTCTTTAGCTAATTCGGTTAAAATCTTAGCCTGGTTAGTTGCTATTTCTGGATAAGCGGTGGCAAAAATATTAATAAAAATTTGAGCTAATTCACCACAAAAATCACCATTAATGTTTAAAACTCGGCTAAAACGAATAGCTCGACGAATTAATTTGCGAACAACATAGCCTTGATCAGAATTAGAAGGCGTGACACCTTTACTGTCACCAATAATCATTACAGCAGCGCGTAAATGATCCGCTACCACTCGAAAAGCAGTAGGATTATCATTGTATTTAAGTCCTGATAATTTTTCTAACTTTAAAATAGCCAATGAGAATAAATCGGTGTGATAAATATCACTAATACCATTAACAACGCACAAGATACGTTCTAGACCCATGCCAGTATCGACATTTTTTTGAACTAAGGGTTCAAAAATTCCATTAGTCGTCTTATTATAGGCCATAAAGACATTATTCCATATTTCTACCCAGTTCTTGTCTGTTGGATCATACTGTTTAGGAACCGGAGTTGTACCTGTCCAATAAAAAATCTCGGTATCAGGTCCGCATGGTCCGGTAAGACCTGCTGGCCCCCACCAGTTGTCGTCTTTGCCTAAACGCACGATTCGTGATTCAGCTACGCCAACATTACGCCATAAATCATAAGATTCTTGGTCAAAAGGTGCATTAGCATCCCCTTCAAAGACAGTAACCGCTAAACGATTTTTATCTAAGCCAAGCCATTTAGTATCAGTTAAAAACTCCCAACTCCAAGCAATAGACTCAGCTTTAAAATAGTCACCTAAAGACCAATTGCCTAACATTTCAAAAAAGGTTAGATGAGTGGTATCTCCGACTTCATCGATATCCCCAGTACGAATACATTTTTGCGCATCGGCCAAACGAACGCCAGCTGGGTGAACTTGGCCCAGTAAATAAGGGACTAAAGGATGCATACCGGCTGTAGTAAACAGCACGGTTGGATCATTCTCTGGAATTAAACTAGCGCTATGAATAATAGCGTGGTTATGTTCTTTAAAAAATTGTAGAAATTTATCACGAAGTTCTTGAGAAGTAAGCATACAGATAAAATTTGAAATTAGTTTGAGTTTTAATATAACTTAAAAAATCTTAATTTGACAAGGGCTTCATAACTACCTTAAAGAGTGACGAATGGCTGACATTAATTCTAAATAAAATTCTAGATTCTGTAAACTAGCTAAACGAGCAGACATTGGTTCTTCTACTTTGAATAAATAATGTAAATAAGCTTTGGAATAATTGCGTAATTCAACAAACTTAGACTGAGCACTGATTGGTGATTTATCTGTCGCAAACTTGGCGTTTTTATAATTTAAAATTTCATAGAAGTCACCAGTACTAATTTTGGAGCTAAATAAAGTTTTGGCTAATTTGATTTCGCCATTTTTAGCCCAGGCAAAAACACGACCGTGGCGGCCTTCACGAGTAGGAATAACACAATCAAACATATCCACTCCCCGCTTTACAGCTTCTATAATATTTTCTGGATAACCAACACCCATTAAATATCGTGGCTTGTCAGCTGGCATTTCGGGCACTAGATAATCTAAAACTTTATACATCTCTATTGGTGATTCACCGACAGATAAACCGCCGATATTATAGCCATCAAAATCTAGAGCCGACAAATCACTTAAGCTTTTTAAGCGCAAATCTTTTTCCAGTCCACCTTGCACCACGGCAAACAATAAAGGCTTAGCACCTTTGATTTTTTGGTAATGATCTTTGGCTCTTTTTGCCCAGCTGCTGGTTAACTCTACTGATTTGGCGACATATTCCCGCTTAGCCGGCAAAGCCACGCATTCATCAAGACAAACGGCAATATCGACACCCAAAGCACGCTGAATATCATAACAACTTTCTGGTGTTAAAAAATGCTTAGAGCCGTCGATATGCGAACTAAACTGGACACCCTCTTCAGTTAGCTTAACTAAGTTCTGACCTTTGGCGTTTTTTCCGGCCAAAGAAAAAACTTGAAAGCCCCCGGAGTCGGTTAAAATAGAGCCGTTCCAGTCCATAAACTTATGCAAGCCACCCAGCTTTTTAATCAACTGCTCGCCTGGCTTAAGCATTAAATGATAAGTGTTGGATAAAACTATTTTGGAGCCAAGCTTACGGATATCTTCACTGCTAATATATTTAACGGCAGCACGAGTTCCGACTGGCATAAAGAACGGCGTGGCTAATACGCCATGTGCCGTGGTCAATTTTCCAAGTCTGGCATCGTTTTTATTGGATTTTTTTATTAGTTTAAACATTCTAAGACTAATTAATTAAACATAAAGAAGCTGGCTAAAAGATTATTATTTTTGATTATTTTTATTGCAGTAGAATTATTTTATTACTGCTTAAAAAGATTCCCATATTCACGGAGCTAAATGCAAACAAAACTCTATTATACTTTAATTAAGTTGTAAAGTTATTTTAAAATAACTTTTAAGGCTTAGTGGCGTTATAAAGTTGAGTTATTTCATCTGGTGATAGAGCTTTCCTGTAAACACGGGCATCAGACATTAAACCATTAAAAAAATAGATTGAGCTTGAGCCCCTGCCTATTGTAAGAGCTGTACCGTCGCCTACCAAGGTGTCTATCTTGGTAGTCGTTGTGATAACACCATTCAAATATATTTTTTCAGTAGTGCCGTCAAAAACATAGGCCATGTAATTCCACTGATTAAAATTCACTGAATTAGTAGTGTAAACATTTGATTGTCCTGCACTGGAATATACAAACTGCGTGTAAAGCTTACTCCCTGTAAGCAGTACTCTATTTCTTGAGCTATGACCACTTAAAGCAAAAAATAAACCAGCAAAATCTTCTTGCATGGTATAGGGATAAAACCAAACGCTGGCTGTTATGTTAGTTAAATTAATTTCACTGGGATTTACTGAATATACATAACCCGTGGTTCCATTAAAACTGTAAGCGCCTTCAGCTTCTCCAAATCTACCAGTTGTAGTAGAAACACCTCCGCTGGCCGTGATAGCTGATACAGTACTGTTACCTGCTAAATCTCTAGTGCCTGTATTGCCATCAAGTGCGTAATGACCGACTAAAGTTCCACCAAATGTTAAATCAGTGTCCCAAATTATACTGTCAGTATTTTCCGCCATTTTGACTCCGACACTACTGGCGACAATTTTACCACCGGCCGGCAAATCATTAACGCCATTTTCAGTATAAGTTCTTAAGGTATATTTGGAGCCATTACTAAAATAACTATAAGGATTATTAGCTTGCACATTAGAAGAACCACCAGGGTTGGTCGGTACTTTGCTCATGTAAGTCTTACCGGAAGTTAAACCGACCATTGGCTGACCCGGAGTAATGAGCATGGGATATACATTCTCATCAGCCATATATAATTCCAAGGCCGTAGAAATTTGTTTAAGATCAGAAAGCCGTCTGACATCACGTGCTTTACCACGAGCCGAAGACAAAGCCACTATCGCTAAAGTAGCCAAGACGCCGATGATGACGATGACGACTAATAACTCTATTAAAGTAAAGGCTTTGCGTATATACATCAGTTTAACATTTTTTTTATTTTTTATCCACCAAATCTTTATAAATAGCCAGGATTTTAGCGATGTGCTTGGATTGGCTAAAATTAGTTTCCACATAACGCCTGGCCTCGCGAGCAAAATCTTCTACCTGCCCCGGATTATGTGCACACCAGTCTAGTTTAGTCGCCAAATCGTCAACCGAATTAGCTTTAAACAACAAACCAGAGTGGCCATTGCTAATCACTTCAGGAATACCGCCGATATCCGCAGCGATTACTAATTTACCTAAAACGGCGGCTTCTAAATTAACTAAACCAAAGACCTCGTACCAACGTGAGGGAACTACCACAGTATAGGCGCCACGAATAATTTTATTTAATTCGTCGCTGTGCTTTGGGCCAATAAACTCTACCCGATTTTGCAAAGACAACTCCTTAACTAGATTGGTTAAATTTTTACGTTCTGGACCAGAGCCAACAATTTTAAGTTTAAGTTTTTGTTGTTTGGCTTGCTTGAAAGCTTTTAATAATAAATCGACGCCTTTTTCAGTATCAAGTCGGCCAAAAAATAAAAAGTAATCACCCAAAGTGTATGATGGTTTGTATTTATAGGCTTCGATGCAGTGTGGAACAACTTTAATTTGCTCTTTGGGCCAGCCCCACTCCCCTAACTTTTCTTTAACAAACTTAGATGGCGATAAATATAAATCGATATTTTTTTCATAAACTTTGAGCCAGCTGTGGTGCAAAGACATTTCAAGAGCCACTAGAGCACTTTTAAGAAATGAATTTTTAACACAACGATTGACCACACAACGCCAATAATTTTTTGATTTACAACTTTCGTCTATTTGACCATTTGTAAACATTTTATAATTAGGACAAACTAGCTTGTAATCATGAATATGCATCACCACCGGAATGCCATGAGCTTTAGCTATTGGCAGAATAGATGGCGAAATTTGGTGATAGATATTGTGAATATGAATTACATCTGGCTTAAAATCTTTTAGTAATTTTTCAAACTGGCGAGCAGCCTCTGTGCTCCAAAGCAAACGCATTGCCGAACGCAGTTTTTCATGAAAACTTATTTTAGAATAATTTACTTGACTAACAAAGTATTTGCTGTATTTATCAGGAAAATTGTCTGGGTGACGCATACAAAACTTAGCTACTTCTATGTTTGGCTCGGCACTTAACCAGCCAGCCAAATCTAAAAAGTATTTGTCTGCTCCGCCCTTAACAAAATTAAATTTATTAACTAGTAAAACCTTCATAAAGACGACGGCTAACGCCGGTTAAGACCCAAAAAATTACATTAAAAAAATTAGCTTCAAGATAGGGCTGGAACAAAAAAGCGACGGCACAAAATAACAGCATAGTAGCCATGGCAATATTCCAAGGCCTTAGCCCACCTTTAGCTTCTCGAATTAAACTTGACCATAATTTCCAACCAAAAGCCATTAACACTAAGAATGACAAAATCCCCATCTGCATAAAGACGGCTAAGAAAGAATTGTGAACATTACGCAACTCTACATAGTCTAAGTAATCAGGCATATCTATAAAAACCTTTTGTCCAAAACCTAAACCTAAAACTGGCTGTTCTTGATAATCACGCCAAACGCTTTGCCAAACAGAGCTACGCCAAGAAACACTGGTATCAGAGCTGGACAAAGAGAAAGCACGAGCAGATAAAGAGTTTCTAGCTTCACTAAATCTTTGGCTTAAGGCAGAATTAGGCAAAACCCCTGTTACTAAAAAAATAGCTAACGTCATAATAGCTCCGCTGACCGTATAAACCAGAAGCAAGCGTTTTAATTGTGCACTACGATCTTTAACAACTAGCCAAATAAAAAATAGGGTCGCGAAGCCACCAGCAATCCAAAGATGACGCATTAATGAAGCGGTGATGCCAAAAGCTAGAACCGGAATAACCAAAATCCAGAAATTACGCCATTTATTTTTAAGGCCGTATAAAATATACGCAACAGCACCGATAACAGCTAAGGACATATAAAAAGCGTGATCAAAATCTAATAAACGGCTACCTTCAGTGGTTAAAGGTGTTATTTCAGTGCCCCAACCTTGGCCAGCGGCAAGGCCGTAGATTAAAAAACCGATAGTTAAGACAACTGAAGCACCAGCTGTGACCGCTAATTCTTTTAGTTTGGTTTTGGTGTTTATTAAATAAAGTGTGGCAAAATATAACAGAGGATAAAACCCGTAATTCTTAAGAGAACTAATAATAAGATTTTCTTGACCATACCAAATTGTCCAACTCAGCCAACCATAAATAGCAGTTAAAGCAAACCAGGAAATTAATAGCCAATCCATAGAACGCCAGCGCCACTTTGACTGACCTAAAAATCTTCTGAACACCACACCTAAATAAGTGCCAATCATTAAGACATCCAGCAAAAAAAACTTATATTCTGCTTGACCTAAAACTACCGGCTGAAGAGTATAAACTTTAGCAAAAACAATTGTTAAAGAAATAATAGCTAAAAGAGCACCGCCTGGTTGCCATAAAGCCAAAGACAGGCTAATTAAAGCTGTTATTAAATAAAGCGCAAAATTAAAACCAAAAAAAATTACAGACAATAAAAAACCACCGTTAACTAAAAACAACAAGCTTAGAGCTGTAATTCTTGGAGACCAAATTAAATGACTTTTCATAGCTATAGTATAACAATAACTATGATTTTTAGCAAAGCAAGATGTTATATTAAATTATTACTGTATAAATGTTACTAATTGCCTTAAAGGACTACAGGAGCACTTAAGGTAAAAAAGAAAAAACAGGCTATTTTTCAATAACCTGTTTGATATTTTTGTAATAAATTACTTATTCTAGTGTTTGCCTAAAATATTATATTTTGACAAATAACTTATTTTTTAGTTGATCAAGACTTAATTTAGACGCTTATTGTATCTTTGTTTTTGGATAAATAATCTTGTTTTTATATTTAAACCAAAGCCTTGGACTAAGAAATTTTAAATCTTGCCATCTAATTCTAACTGTTGATTGGTTGGCACCGCTAGATCTATCAAAGCCAATGGCTCCACTAGATAAAAGCCTTAAAAATAAACTCTTGTCTGATTTATAGACATCACAAACATCTAATCTAATGTATCCATCAGGATAATTAGCATCCAGTGCTTGTCTAGCTGGAGGTAATTCTAATCCATAGTAACCACTACAATCACCATTTATTTGACAACTACCACCTTTAGTTTGGAGGGTTGTTGACTCAGTACTAATTACTTCAAACAAGTAAAATGGTTCATTACCAAGATCATTTTTAACTAAAACTATGCCATCTAGCTTAGGATGACCTTGACTAACTAACTGAGGACTGACATTAGGAAATTTCCCATCGGCCGTCATAAAGGTAAAACGATTACCAAAGCTTAAATCAATGGTAACGGCCTTAACTTTAAAATTGCTGCCAACTTGAGACTCTTGAGTCAGAGGCCTGATTAGCATATCTTGGCCGTTGTAGCTATACAAGACTAAGTTCTCTGCTTGATCAGCAGAAAGCATAAATGATAACCTGTGTGGTTTAACCATAACAGTTTTACCATCATCAATATTTACAGCTTTAATGGTAGAGCCATAGATATCAAAGGTTTTCATACCTAAAGTACTTGTGCTTGAAGCACTTTTTGGAGCGTCACCGTCCATCACAATTGGAGTGCCGATTCGAGAGTCATTAGTTACTTCGAGCACCCAGAGATAACTTTTTTTGTTAAAAAGTGTATCCTTAAGCTGAAAGACATACCTGATTCCAGAGTCTTTAATGTTATAAACACCCCTAACAGGTTTAATAATAACAAGTTTAGCGTTTGGTGGTAAACCACCTGTGTAGAGCTTTTCTGTTCCAAACACATTTAAGTTTGGATTGTAACCGGCGATGTTTTTTATTAAGCCGTTAACATCAGTCGTGCCGTTTTTCTTTTTACTGGCACTAATTCCGTTATTAGCGGAACCGCAAGAGGCTGCTATGATTAATAAACCAGCCCCAAGTAAAACAATTATAATTCTTTTCATCCTAGTATCCTCCTGTGGTATTCCACCAAATTGTTTCGAAAAATGATAAATGAAACTTAAAATTTAAATTCCAATTATCAAACTTAGAGTTATCCCAACCCCACAACTTTTCTAAGTAAAGCCCGACAGCTGGACGATTATTAACTAAAACTCCTAAGCCAAAACCTAAGCCAAAATATTTGATATTTTCGTTATACTTTCCGCCACTACCCTTAATGGATATTGGCAATAATATAATATCAGACATTGGTATATCAAAAATGTCTAAGCTAGCCGAAGCATGCACTGAATAAGTATTAGTAGCACCTTCACCCACATTGTGAGTTAATTCGTTAAAACCCCAGTCCAAAGGAACTTGCGGCGACCAAGGTGTCGAACCTATTAAACGCATTTGCCAAGCAGTCAACCAAAACTGTCCTTGTAACCTACCAGCATTTGATTCGTAAATGATTTCAGCCGACCATACAGCGTCTTTTCGTACTCGTTCAAAACCTGTTAAATGATTAAACTTGCCGATCAACTGACCGCCCTGTAAATTCAAAGTTAACTGACTTAACGAATACCTTAATCTCAGAGAAGTTCCAATTGTCCAAAGTATAATATTTTCAGAATACTTTTGGTCACTTTCAATTCCTGAGTTCATCTTTAACCCGACAATTGGGCCAATGTCCAAAAGAGCATCGTCCCAAATCCCAGGCCAACTCGCATCTTGATTGGTAATAATATACCAACCAGCATCGCCAGTAATAGCATCACTGGAAAAATTATCATCAAACACGTTGTGATAATTTAATTCAATGAACCAAGACTCTGGCATAATCATAAGATCCTCCTCAACTTGAGGATCACTGGTGAGTTTAATCTGTGACCAACCGGTTGTCGACCACAGCAGTAATAATACTAAAAGCACATAGATTGTTTTCACGACAACCTCCTAAATTGTGTATAATTTATTTAATTTTCAAAGGTCTGTTTAATTGGTAAGCTTATCGCCCCCGTTTAACTAAGTCAAGACCGAGCTAAACGGGAACGACAAAACTATCTTATTGTCGTAATAAATCTTGAATTCTTGCCTCAGGCTCAAAGTTTTCAGTCCAAGGCAATAATTCGTCAGCTTCAGGCTGAAAAGATTCGCTTATAGACGGCTTATCTTCCATATTCGGCTGAGATAAATCAGAATTATGGTTATAGTTAACATAGGTTTCTTGTTCAAACTCTGCTGTTCGACGCAAATAAATCCAAGCGAAAGAAGAGATTAAACCAACAACTAGAGCTAAAAATAAATTAACTAGTAAATTAGGACGGACTGGATAATTGGAGGTAATAGGGTCATCTAATAATTTAATTTTTACCGCAGTACCTAAGCCATGGTAATCAGTGTTAGCAGAAATTAAACGAGCGCCAACACCACGAGCAATTTTTTCAGCTTGATCGCGATTAGGATGAAAACCATTAATTTCAATAATACCGGTTTCATTGATGGCCATGACTACCAAAGAGCTTTGCCAACGCTTAGATAGTTGCTGGCTTGTGTTACCAAAATAAGCACGATCAATATTAGGATTATCGGTTAAAACTCGGTCAGCAAAACTAGTAGAGTAACTGACTTTAGCTAAAATTTTACTAAGATATTCAGTAGAACGCATTACAGCATAAGTATCGGTAGTAGTAGAACTATCTTGGACAACTAACAAACGCAAAGTTGAACGATATTTTAGAGATTGCACCAAACTTAAAGCGGTAGTAATCAACATGACAGTTAACACTACGGTCCAAATAAACCGCTGACGAGAACGGTAAAGATTTAAAAAGTTTTGTAAATCCATATAGCTTAAAATAAAATACAATTTTAGTATTCTTCATACTAGCATAAATTAGCATTTTTGTCAATTATCCTATACCAAAGGGTCCAGAAAACAGACTATCGGCTAAATACAGACAGCAAAATACTTAATTTTGCTTTATTTTAAACAAAAACTGCCTATTGGCAGATTTATTTAAAAATAAAACTATTGAATATGATAGGTTTTAAGTTGTTTTCTTAATTGCCTAAAATTTGGTAAAACTTGCTCAACTAATAACCAAAAATCTTGACTATGGTTGAGTTGTTTTAAATGACAGAGCTCATGAACGACAACATAATCTAATAATTCTAAAGGCAAATTAATTAAGTGACTATTAAAATTAAGATTGCCTTTACTAGAACAGCTACCCCAACGCGTTCTTTGATTACGAATACTAATTCTTCCAATTTTAAAATTTAATTGCTTATTAAAAAATTCCACTCTGTTTAAAATCAAAACCCGCACCCGATGTAAATCAGCAGGTACAACTTTTGGTCGCTGTCTTTTAATATGGCGTTTAACTTTAGTCCAAAAATAAAACATTGACGATAAGGACCCAAATCAATGAAGAAACTACAATGCCGCCAACAAAACCAGAAAATGAGCTAGCAAGCACATGACCTAAACTATAACGAAAATCATTTTTTTCATCAGAAATAAAATCCCGATGTAAAGCTGCTAGTCTAGTGGTCGGTTTAGAAAGCTGCCGACCAATCACAGGCTTGGTTGGATTTTTAGCAACAGACGTGCTTAAGTAACTTGGCGTTTTAACTGAGACGGCAGATCGCTTGACTATTGCCGGAGCAACTGACGATTTTTTAGTCTTAGATTTAGTAAGGCTTTTTTTTCCTCCTTGTGTTAGCATAAGATTAATAATATATTTTTATTATAACATAAATAAAAAATCACTACAATGGTTTTAAAACATCACTAAAACCTAGCTGATACTATTTCGGTGTTAGGTACTTAATAGTAACAATTCCCGAACCACCGTCGCCACCATCAAACGAAGTACGACCATCAACTCCGCCACCGCCGCCGCCACCGCCTGTATTAGGTGTGGCTGAAAAACCTTTAGTACCTTTGCCACCATTACCACCACCACCGTCGCCGCCAACGCCAGGAGTTGTAGTTTTAAAACTACCGCCACCGCCGCCACCGCAATACAAAACTAACTGACCTGTCATATAACTGGCAATACCTTTCCCGCCACTACCGCCACTGCTTGATGATTCGCCACGCTGTTTGCCACCACCGCCTCCACCTCCTCTGTTATAAAGAGGGTTCCCCATACCGCCATCCGAACCTTGTCCAATAACGCTAGAGCTCATCCCATAATTACTATACCCCGAACCACCACCTGAGCCACCAAACCGTCCAACTAAATAATTTGGACCACCGCCGCCGCCACCAACGGCTGTATAATTCAGAAAATTACTGTTTTGTCCATCACCATAAAACACATTGCCAGTACCACCCATGCCAACTGTTACGATTTTGTCTCCACTAGTTATACTACTATTCACGACATGAATAAAGCCTCCAGCACCACCACCGCCACCACTACCAAAGCCTCCGGCACCACCACCAGCAACAATCAAAAAATCTATTCTACCTTGACCGATGGCTGAAAAAATTCCACTAGACTTAAAAGTGTGAATAGTATAATCTCCACTGTAACTAATAATTCCGCCCAGTCCATAAAAATCAAGACTGCTTCTTTTTATTTTTATAGTGTAGGTTTTACTAGCTTGACCGACATCAGAAACCTTAACTTGAATAATCTGCTCTAAACCAAAATCTAAAGTAATTGGAGGAGAGGCTGTATCAGAAAGTACTGATTGACCGTCTACCGTAATAACACCAGTTCCTGTTGGTGTTATAGTAACACTAGAAATAGAAGAAGAAGTTAATAAACCAGGGTAATCATAAACAGAACTGGCAAAACTATAGTTAGAAGGTGAACCGCTAATAGCTATATTAACTAGGTCGGCCACACAGGCGTTGTCTGCACAAACACCACCGCATCCATCGCTACTTCCGCAGGCTTTGTTAGCACACTCAGCCTGACAAGTTCCTATGTCTTGAGTGGAAATAAACTCTCCTAACTCACTTAAAGGCGCTTCTAAAGCCACTTGCCGACCAGATAATTTTATTATCCAATAACCAGTGCCATAGGGATTAATACTTAAAGGATCGAAAGGCAGCCTAGGTAGATATTTTTGATTAACCGATAAAACTGATAGATCTACCAAGTTGCTACTAGCACATTGAGTAGCTGAAACACCTTCCTTACAAATTTCTTTTAATTGATAAGTTAACCCAGTTGGATATTGACCGTTATGTTCTAAAGCGTATTGATTGAGAGCTTTGTTAATGGCCGTGATATCACTTAGCCGTACAAAATTACGCGACTTAGCAAATTGCCTGGGCGGATTAATTAAAACCACAACGCCCACAACCAAAACAGATAACAAAAAAACGGTGATTACCACCTCTAGCAGTGTGAAGGCTTTGTTAAATTTTTGTAATCTGTTCATGTTGGTTATTATAGCAAAAAAACAAAGACTTTAACAATGGTAAAAAAACCTGATACAATAAGACACCAATATCAAATATGAACAACTCCTTAGAGCACTGCAAACTTAGAACAAGTACAGCTTTTACTGTAGTGGGCTTAATGATTATAGTGGTAATTATTATCAGATATCTAATTAAAGGCTAACTTAAATTTCAAAAACAAAAAAACAAACATTTTGATAAACTGATGTTTGTTTTTTTCTAATTTGGGAAAAATTATCTCTTGCGTTGTCCACAACCAGACTCTTTTATCTGGCAACTAATTTCACAACCAGCACAATGACCGCCACATCTTTCACAATAACCACCACAAACGCAATCCCAATCTTTAATTTCTTTGGCTAAAAAATCAAAGGGCGCTAATTGGTAGCCAATCACACGAACTTGTCCGCCAAGATCTAAAATTGCTAAGGCATCAATCTTCGTGTCACCATTTAAGCGAACTAACCAAATCTTATTATCTAAAGCGGCTAGTCGTAATTGATTACTACCAAGTTGAATAATTTGTCCAGAAATATAACCAGCCAAAGGTCGTTGCCAAACATGATGACGAGTGTCAAAGTTACGACTATAAATTGGAACAGCTGAAGCTAAATAATTATTAACCCGTTCTCCCCAACCTAAAGTCAATAGACCTAGACCAATGACAAGACTTAAGCTTAAGACCCAGGCGGCTACTTTAAACATCGGCTGCCGATAACAGCGACCTAAATGTTTAAAATAATACCAAGAAAGAAAAATTAAGCCGGTAAAAATTATCAACCATAAATAGGGAATGGCTAGCAGCACAGGGGTTATACGATTAGCCAGCTCAGGCTGTAATTCTACCCAATCTTGTTCAACGAGTAAGAAACCGATGATAGCTACAGATACCCCACCGAAGACAACACTTAAGACTAAGAGAATCGTCCAAAAGATTTTTTGAATGACAAAAATCCAGACTGGTTTTTGTTTGATCTGCTCTTTGTTAATTTTATCGGCGACGCTTTGACTAAGATTGCTCATATGTCCAATGTTGTTTAAATTCTTTTTTGGCTTTGTGAATTAGAGTAGCAATAGTCCCCGGCGGTTTTTGTAAAATATCAGCCAATTCATCATAGCTTCTGTCCTCTAAAAACTTGAGTGTTAAAATTTCACGGTAAGCTGGGCGAAGTTTTTCTAAAGCTCGCTTAATACTTTCAGCTAATAAAACTTGATCTATACGCCCATCTAGTTGTAAGCCTGTAGCCAAAAGGCTGTTATCATTAGTATCTAGTTCTACAGTTAAAGGCCGGGCTGAATTATGACGAAATTGACTAATGACGTGATTATGAGCAATGCGATAAATCCAAGCTGAAAAAGACATCTCTATATTAAAGCCTCGCAAGTTTTTGTAAGCTTTGATAAAAACTTCTTGGAGTAAATCATCCCCATCTTCAGCACTAAAACGTCCTAAACGCAAAATATAGCGTCTAAGTTTAGCTTCATAGCGTTCCATCAAGCAGATGAAATAATCAGAATTATCTAAGACTAATTCAACTAACTCAGCGTCACTAGCCTTAACTGGGCAGTTTTTAACTGTTAACATGATAATGCTTATCTTAATAATACGCAGTAAATCGAGGTTTTATTTCTCGGATTTAACTCAGCGAAAGCTGGAATCTTTTTATATAAAAATAATAGAACAACTAAATACTAAAAACAAGAGATAAAATGGTTTCTATCTTCTGTTTTTTTATTTTTAACAATGTCGTTCTATTAAGCTGAGGAAATCCCCAAACTTCGCTGGGATAAAATACTTTATCTAGTCTTCTTTAAACTTAAGTATAATTCAACTATATAAGCCATAAATAGCGGGGTTAAGAAAAATATAGCAGTGCTATTAACAATACCGTAAGTTGGATCCATTTTGTTGCCTAGTTGGGCCCCCATAATTACAGCCAAAACAGAGGTACCGACAGAAAACAAAATAGTTGGCAAAACAAGACGCCAGAAAACACCCCACCAACGACCAGTAATCAAACGACGACTTTCTTTAAAAGCGTCTCGGCTTTGAGTCTTCTTATCTAAAGCCACTAGACCAGCGAAAGAATATTGTAACCCCTTGATTATGCCTGGAATAATTAATAACAGAGACCATAATAAAGTAAAAAAATCTGCGATAAAAACGGCTTTAAAATAAGCTTCATATTTTTCTCGCCCTAATTTCCAAAGTTGTTTAAAGCTACTTTTAGAGTCCTTTTTTAAGACCATGGAAAAAATAGCCGTCTTCATAACTAAGCCTAAAATAATAGCACTAGACAAAAACATTAAACTAACAATCATTATAAGCGAACCAGCAATCCCAATCATCGGAATGGAAACGGTATTAGTTAAAACTAAACTGATAACTCTATCCCAGCTAATAAAACCAACTACAGCAATCATACCTAAAATACCCACAGGGATAGCGATTAGCATTAATTGCATTAATCGATTAAAGTTTTGCCAATAATATTTCCAAGCTTGGGCAAACAAATCTTGAAAACTTATCAAAGACTTCGTTTTAGAAATCATCATAGATGTATTAGTTATTTAACTTCGTAAATTAAAGTCACTTCAACTTTAATTTCATTTTGACCACTTTGTATTTCAGTGGCAGGGATGCTTTCAACCCCGCTGCCAACAGAGTCCATTGCCTTAGCGTTGCTGTAAGCCATAATAGCAGGATAAGTATTGTTGTTTTCTGAGACACTTTTAATAGCCCCTAATTTCATACCAGATTGCTTGGAAATTAATTCAGCTTTTTCTTTAGCTTTTTTAATGGCTAATTCACGAGCTTGATTACGCAAAGCAAACTCATCATCAATAGTGAAGCTGATGCCACCAACCTGATTAGCTCCTTGCTCAGTAGTTCTGGCAATTACTTCACCAATCTTATCTAAATCACGAATTTTTAAAGTTAAACTTTGTAAAACTTCATAACCAATTAAAGTTTGCCCAGCTCTGTCAGTCCAGTTATATACAGGATTCAAGTTGTATTGGGTGGTCTTAATATCTTCAGTTTTAATGTCTAACTTTTTTAAAACTTCCGTAATCCCGTTCATTTTTTTACTACTGTCTGTAGTAGCCTCAGCGGCAGTTTTTTTAGTTTCTGTTTTGAAACCAACTTGTAAGTTAGCAATATCTGCTTTGGCATAAACAGTGCCGGAGCCGACCACCGAAAAACGGTCTTCTGAATTAGTTTGTCCCGATTTCCATAAAGCAGTAACAACGATAGTGCTAACCGCAATTATTAATAATACGGCTAATGAAAAATTTGTTTTGTTCATATTTTTTTATTTGACTTAATTATAACATACTTTAAAAAAAGAAAAAAGCGTTCTGGAGAACGCTTAAATAATAGCTATACATAATGCAGCCACAACAAGAAACAGTTTAAAAAAAACAAACAACCTATAAAAACTACTCGTTTGTTCCAATCTTCCTCGGTACCTTTAAGAATTAGTTTTCTGTACCAATGAATTAACCACTTCATGATTACAACTTCTAGAAGTAAACAAAAACCTAAAAAAATTAAACCGTTATTAATATCTTGAGATGCATAAATTCCGACAGGTATTAAACTTAGAACGGCTACAATACCGCCAATAGTTGTTATAGCTAAGGCGACTGGTAATCGAGTATTAAAGAAGGGGTTGAAAACAAATACAGGTTGCGACACTAGAAAATGCCTGAAAGCAATGAAAAATTCAATTAATAATGTTAGACTACTAAATAACGACAAACTAAGCGTTAATAAAGAGCTATTCTCGAACATAATTACCTCAGATCAATTATTTTAAAAAGAGCTTATAAACATTAGGTTCTTTTTAACATTTTTTAGGCAAAAGTCAAGCTTACCTGCTTTTACTTATTCATAACCATACGGGCCAAACGCAAATCATCAAAAGAATAGCGATCGTTAAAATGAGCACAAACTGGCCCTAGTTTATCGGTTTGTAAATCACGGAAAGCCTGATGGATTTCTGGTAAAGCACGCAGAAGCTCTGAGGAACACAGCTTCAACATATCCCCTGGTTTAATTTTGCCTTTTTGCCCTAGTTTTTCCAAATGCGTAATAATTGTATTTTCTGATAACCCACGTGCTTTAACAATCGCTTTTAGATCTTTGCTTTCACGCCAAAGTGCTAAGGTTTGACGGTAGGTATCACCGGTCGGTTTTTTCAAACTGGTAGATTTTTGTTTTAAAGCCCCTGCCCCAGGGCGACCCCCACACATTTGTAAAAAACGACTTTGTAAATTATCTAAATCGGCACGTGGCATTTTAACAAAAGCTGATAAATCGTCAGCTGAGGAAGTTTTGAAAAAAACATCCTGTTCTACAATATCAGGATGAACTTCAAAAGCTCGCTTATTCCAACCTAAAAGATGCAAGCCAGATAAACGACGAACGCGCGACAAAGCCACATAACCTTGACCATATTCAAAAACCGAAGCTAAATCCACTACTGCTCCATCTAAACTCATTCCCTGGCTCTTGTGAACTGTGATGGCCCAAGCTAAACGCAAAGGTAATTGCGTGACTTTAGCCAAGACCTCACCATTTTCTTCTAGCAACCAATCCATAGGCTCCACAGTAAGCTTTAAACCGCCGCGAGTTAAAACAGTTGGATAGCCCATAAACTTATCAAAATCTTGAACAACTCCAACGGTGCCATTGGCAAAAGATCCTTTGGGGCTATTTTTAGTGAACATAATTGAGGCACCAATTTTTAAAGCTAAAGATTCTGGAGACAAACAACCTCGCTTAAGTGTAGCTACCAAATGCTTGGGGCCTTGTGACATCATCGGAAAAACTCGGCCTTTGGTTGATAACTTAGCTAACATTTCGTCGTTAACGCGGTCAACATCAACATTGTGCGAAAATAATTTTGGCAAATCACTCGGAGCATCAGCATAATTTACCTTACGTTGATTTAAATGATTTAAATGTTCTTCGCTAAAACGATTAGCACGAATAGCTGTTAGCACACTTAAATAGTTGCGATCATCTTGACGATATTGTTCGTGAAGATAACAAATAATTGGGCTGGCTGATTTCCAAGCTATTGATTCATAAGAAAAACGCTGAGGTTTGTCATTAAATAAAGCACCAGAATTTTGATTAGCTTGATTAGCCATAATTGGGGGTAATTGAAAAAAATCACCAACCATAATAATTTGTAAACCGCCAAAAGGATCGGTGCTGTTTTTTACTCGGCGACAAACCGCCTCCACCATATTTAAGGCGTACGGTGGAAGCATAGAGATTTCATCAATGATTAAAACCTTAGCTGACTTAATACGTTTAGCTAAACGGTCAGTGCTAGCGATGTTGTCTAAATCGTGTTTAGTTAAAGAAGTTTTAATACCGATACCACTCCAAGAATGAATAGTCATACCACTAATATGTGTAGCGGCAATACCAGTGGAAGCTGTAATAGCACACTCCACACCGCAGGAACGCAAATAAGCTATATATTCATTAACGATGTGAGTTTTACCAGAGCCAGGTTCTCCTGTTAGAAAAACATTGGCACCGGTTTTCATAATATTTAAAGCTTCATATTGTGTCATGCTATTTATTTAAAATTAATGTTAATATTATACAAGAACAAAATACGAAAGTCAAAACAATAAGGTTGACTAAACTTAATGGCTTCGGTTTTAAGCTCGCCCCACACCGTTGATCGGAGGTCATCTAATAGCAGAGTACAATCTTTTGGTAATTTATTGTTCAACTACCCCTCTGGCTTGCGCATAATGGCAATAATCACAGTTAGCCCCCGAGGTCGGGATTTGATCATTCATTAAACAATCGTGAATTGACACAATGGTTGATTCTACCCAGCTAGTATGGCCCTTGTAAGGAATAACTTTGATATCAAATTCGAGTTTGCCATCAAAGGCGGATAGATCTGTGCGACCATTACAATAGACAAAATAACCAGTATCAGAAACATTAAAACCGTTCTGACGCAAGAGCCATTGGTAAATCTCCATCTGGCGTTTATAACCAATCTGCCAATCGGCGTCCAAATTAACTTCTGTAGACTTGCTAGTGGCTTTATAATCAACAACATAGATTAGTGGAGATTTCCCTTCACCTAATGAATTAGGATCCACCCAAAGATCGTCAACGGCCCCGGTAATAATTAAATTAGTTGGCTGATGAAGATACTGTACGCCTTTAAAATTTTCACGCCACTCATCCATCATTTCATGTTTAAATGGCACTAAGTCTAAGCCGTAAGACTGCATCAGTGGATGGGCCGTATTTTGAGCTCTGTGAATATCAAATTCTTTCTTTAAGAGTGCGTCTACGGCGGAGTTTAAGTTAAAAGGAAAACCCGGAGGCAAGCCGACACCTAAACGACGATCAATATAAAAACAGCGAGGACAATTTAAAAAAAGGTCAATCTTGGAACGGCTGATTTTGAAAGCTTCTTTGGATTCTGGGTCAAAAACATTTTTTGTGCGTTTGGCATTATAGTATTCAGACATAGGCTATTTTTCTGATTTAATAATCACTTGGGTACAATGTTGGCAACGTTTAGCGGCAATTGGGACTTCAGCTAAACACTCTGGGCATTTTTTAGTCGTTGGATCTAAAGGTGCTTCTTTACGAGAACGAGAGATGAGCATATTCATCGGTTTCACTACAAAGAAAAAGATGCTTCCTGATATTAAAATAAAAGAAACAATAGCATTAATAAAATGACCGTACATAAATTTACTACCATTGATAGCAAACGCCCAAGCACTAAAATCTGGCACTCTAGCGATAGCGGAAATAAAAGGTGTTAACAAATCAGAAACTAAAGCGCTAACAACCGAACCGAAAGCAGCACCAACAACAACACCAACAGACAGATCAACAACGTTGCCACGGAGTAAAAACTTTTTAAATTCTTTGAACATAAAATTTTATTAAAGCTAGTTCAGCTTAACTACAAATAACCTTAACATAACTGTAAAAAAAATGAAATGCTTGTGAACGAACTAATTTGACAATCTAATTATTATATGGTAACAAATAAATAAATTTTATAATAGTATTTTGACAATTTATCAGGAGCTTTATTATGTCTATAGATATCAAGAGTTTTGTCTCTTTGGTTAAGAAATACCAAACTAATGTTCTAAAAAAGGATAAATTATTAGCATTTCTCAAGAACTTGCCAACAGATATTTTAATAAATATAATATCAAAAACTAAAAAGGCTATTTCAAATCGTGAAGTTGCTATAGAATTGCTGTTTACAAGAACTGGTCCAGAAATTGACCAAGCCTTAATAGCAGCGGCCAAAGAAAGCTCTGGACCACTCCAACTCTCAATTATCAAAGAACTCGGCTCTAGACCAGGCAAAATAATAGATTTGTTTTTAATGGAATTCGTTATTAACAATCAAGCGTTGCCAGACTATGAAATTTTTAAAGTTATTTTTAAAACCTTGGCTGAAAGGCCGGGCCAAATGATTACAGGATTCTTAATGGATAGTGTTTGGAGTGAGCAAATTTTTATTTTAGCACCAGCTATTGAGGCCCTAACGAAGCGTCCAGGAGCAGAGGTTGATCAAACTTTAATCAAGTGTGCTATGGATAAGCGTTGGAATCGTCATCAAGAAGCCTTTAAAGCTCTGGGCACCAGACCAGGCCAGACGATAGATGAGGTGCTGATTGCGGCCTCTAAAAATGAAGGTGAATTCGGTAATAATAATACCAGTTTCCTAAGCAATAATACTGAGTATTTAGAAAGTATCCGTTGGGCTGCAGCCAAAGCTATGAGAGGTCGTGTCAGCGAAAAAATTGACGAAGCTTTAATAAGTCTTACTAAAGACGACTGTTGGTACACCAAATTAGCAGCCATAAAATCTATGGTAGGCAGAGATAATCCGCTTATTAAAAAAGTTCTAAGAAAAACATCTAAAATAAAAGATCTAAATTATCGAGAACTGTCTGAAATAGCTAGCTATATTTTATCTGGTGATACTGTTATAGATAAACCTGAATAAAGCCTAAAAATAACCAAGCCGTGATTACAATAATCACGGCTTATTTAATAGATTGAGAATGTTGGGTGTTATTACTTTACTAATTCATCATAGCCGCCTAATAGAAACTTGAAACTAGAAGTGCTAGCAAAATCATCTTCTAAAGTAGTTGCTTTCAAAGTAATGCCAATGACCATTGATAATAAGTCAAAGAATTCTGAATACCTAGGTATGTACTAACCTTTAGGGCAGACTCCTTGACGCTTAGCACTTATATCATTAGCCGCAACTAAACCGCAATTTTTACTAAGCCATGAACAAAAAGCACTATCACCTTTATAAGTACAGCTAGCTGAATAATGATTTATTTTACTAAGTTTTTTAAATTACCCACAGTAAAATTATTAATATTTTCAATGGTAGTTTTAGTGATACGGTCACAAGCTTCTTGACTGTAAAAACCAATATGAGGAGTAAAAACTACAGTGTCTTTAGATAACAAAATGTGGTTTTTAATTAGCGAGGCCATTTTTTCATCATTAGTTTTGCGCCAAATTAAATGTTTCTCTTCCATAATCAAATCTTCCTCCTCTAAAACATCTAAACCAACACCAGCTAAGATTTTTTTATCTAAAGCCTCAATTAGAGCTTCAGTTTCTATAATCGAACCACGAGCAGTATTAACTAAAATAGCGCCTTTTTTTATTTGTTTAATGTTTTTCCGGTTAATGAGGTGATAGGTTTCTGGTATGGCTGGAACATGAATAGTAATGACATCGGATTTATTAAGTAATTCTTCAAGCTCCACATAATTAAAATTAAGAGTTTCCGCTAGAAAATCATTGTGACAAGCATCACAAGCTAAAACATCCATTCCGAAACCACGCGCGATACGAATAGCGTGCATACCAATTTTACCAGCACCAATAACGCCCAAAGTTTTATTTTGTAAATCAAAGCCCTTTAGACCCTCGATGGTATAGTCTTCACGGATGGTTCTAAGATATGATTTATGAATATTACGGGATAATGATAAGATAAGAGCAAAGGCGTGTTCAGCTACAGTGTTTTCACCATAAGAAGGAACCGCAACCACCGCCACCTTACGCTTGGTAGCGGTTTTTAAGTCGATGTGATCAAAGCCAGTGGAACGAGTAGCAATTAATTTTAACTTGGGAAGCTTGTTGATAATTTCGCTTGGAACCTTAGAAGAAACGAACATGGAAATGACTTCCGCATCGACAAAGTCTTTAAGAGGCGTTTCATGCAACGGTGTGTCGAAAAAAGAAAGACTATGTTTTTTAAGTTCTTTAATCATCATCTTTTTTTCCCATGGCTTGGTGTCAAAAATTGCTATTTTCATAAATAATATTTATCACTCGATGCGTATCGGAGTTTGTAAAATTTTTATTAGTTCATTATAGCACATAAAAGAAAAAAACACACAATATCTTGATATGAAAGATAAACCTTAAAAAATAGATAATTTTTTAGAGCAGGTTTAACATATTTTTGTGTAAAATATAACCACATTGACAATTCTCAAATTATATGCTACACTGGAATCGTAGTAAATTATTTTAGAAAAATCGTCGAGTTTCACAAAAATTTTTTAAACTTACACTTTTACAAACTCATTCTATTCGTATGAACGGAGTAATCAAAAAGAAGACTGACAAGGGTTTTGGTTTCATCACCCCTGAAGGTCAAGACAAAGATTTATTCTTCCACAGCAACTCTTTGGTTGGCGTCACTTTTGACGAAATCCAAGAAGGTGACAATGTGACTTTTGAAAGCGAGCAGTCCCCTAAAGGTCCTAACGCTGTCAATGTCCAGAAGGCCTAAATTCTTTCATTAAAAAAGACGGATATTTTATCCGTCTTTTTTTGTGTACATCTTAGTTATTTACACAAAGCCAATAGTTTTACCATTGGATCGTTTTTCATAAAATTTAATCTGTTGAAGTAAATCACAATTGTCTGCTAGTTTCGGCCTAGAACCTGTATAAATCTCTTCTCTGGCTTTAGCTTCTAATACTCGCCTAACAATTTCAGCAATTTCAGCACCACTTATATCTTCGGTTTTTTCACTTATCAACGGCCAGTCAAAAGAAGCTACATCAAACAAGGTGCGCTGAGCTGTCGCTTCACAAGCATTAATGTGTATAGAAAAAATATCTCGCCTCCCCTGTGCATCAGGCAAGGGAACTTGAACTATTCTGTCAATACGTCCAGGGCGTAAAAACGTTGAATCTATAGCGTCAAGTCTATTAGTAGCTGTTACCACTGTTAAACCAACACTAGGTTCTAAGCCATCAAGATTGGTTAAAATAACATTAATTACCCTCTGACTTTCTTCGTGCATATGGTCACGACTACCAGTTAAAGCGTCCACTTCATCAAAAAATAAAATTGATGGTTTACCTGAGCTTTTTATAGCCTCTTTGGCGGCATCAAAGATTTTTTGAATATTATTAGCAGACTCTCCGTACCACATGGTAAAAATTTCACTGGTTTTAATGTTGTAAAAATTAGCCTCCACAGCATTAGCTAAAGCGCCAGCTAAAATAGTTTTACCTGTGCCACTCGGCCCCTCTAAAAGAATACCCTTTATTGGTCTGGTCCCCCAATCTTGATAAACGCTTGGGTGTTTCATTGACTCTGCGATGGCCTGAAGCTCACTCTTGGCTTTAGCTTGGCCACCGATAAAATCAAAACCGTGTTTTGGTTTCTCGATTGGCAAAATAACGCTGGTCTTTTTTTTAATTTGCGTCGCACTACTAGGCTGCTGGTCAGTAGAATTTTTATCATAAGCACTAATAGCTTCTGATTGAGAAACTAGCATTAAAGTTTCTTTAGGCACTCTAATGTTTTGTGCTCTGCAGATACCAACAACCACTTGTTGGACCAGATTACTTATTTTTAACAATTGGCTCTGAAAATTATTAATGTTTATTATTTTTTTAGCTGGCGTTTTTTCAAAACCAAAGCTAATAAAAATAGTACCATAATAATTTTCTATACACATTTCAGCTGCATCATTTTCATCTAAAACGATAATCAGATCTTTAGTTTGACCGGCCTGAAGCTTGTATTCACCAGAAGCTGCTAAAAACTTTATAGGGATTTGCAATTCTTCAAAAAACCAATAGTTATAATCTTTTCTAGTAGCTTCTAATGAAAAGGCTATAGAGAAATAATTCTTTGTTTTATTGCCTAAGACTTCCATACAATCAAAAGGACGATTTTTTAGTAGCAAAGATCCTAAGACATATTCATCAGTATCACCTTCTGATAAAAAATCATAGTAAAGATCTTTAAGATCTTTTATTTTAATTCTAAAACCTGGGTGCTTCATGACCTACCTCTAATTTGTTTATAATATTTTAACTAGTCATTTTTAAAGAACTTAGAACAAGTTATTAATATCTCTATCTAAAGCATAGGGTAATATTCCTATATTATCAAGCTATTTTCATAAACCCCTATTAATTAAACTTAAAAACATCGCCCAAACTACATACGGACGATGTTTTTAAACCTTGTTTTATAACTGGCTGTTATAGACTAGAATCGACAACAGAGGTATCTAAATCATCACCGATATTAACTCGACAAGATTTCAAATCCGTTTTGTAAGTATCGTTAGCAGTTTTAACACTTTGGTTTCGTAAACGACTAGCTTCTTCCTTGGCTTTCTTATTAGCAATAATAGCAGCATTCATAGCTTTTGCCCTGTCAGCGTTAACCGTGATATCTAAGGCGTCTAACTGGGCAGAACTTCTGGTGGCCATGGAATCTAGAGTTGTACTGATATAAGCATCAAAAGCATCTAACACTGCTCTATCTTTTTTAATCATAGCTGTTTTGACGCAGGCAATAGCATCAGCTGAGATAACAGTAGCACCTTGGATATTCATTCTGATTCCATAAAGAGATGTGCCGATTTTACGAATCTTGGTAAAATATCGAACATCCTCTAAACTTAAAATCTTTTCTTCAGTGGCATTATTGACCAGGTTATCATGATTTACTTCTCGTTGCTTGTCTGTTAATAGAGAACCTTGCCTAGAATTATTGTCCAATCTTTGTTCTCGACTATTATTTATCATACTATTAACACGACGAATACCGTAAAGAGCGTTGCCAACTTTTTTAATTCTTGTAAAATTTTTAATCTCTCCCGGATTAGGAATTTTTTCTTCTTCTGGCTCAGAAATAAGCGTTGATTCTGAAGTTATTTCTTGAGTGTAAAGGGTCGGCATCATATTGTTACTATCATCTTCAGCTCTAGCCGTTAGAGCAATGGCTGGTAAAACCAGCATGGCCATTAAAATAGCAATTAACGTTTTTTTCATAAATGTTTTGGAGACTTTTATTAAAATGTCGTCTCCTTAATTATTATATGTTTATTATAGCACATAAACTAAAGTATTAAAATATTATTAATTAAATGTTTAATATTAGCCTAAAACATTACTTGTACTTTATAAATTTTAATTAAAGATGGTTGTTTATTTATTAAGAAAGGTAACGGTAAATTGTAAAGCAGTGGCAAATGACACCCAAAGTAAATAAGGAACTTGGAGATAAGTAATCCAGCGAACGTGAGGCCAGATAACTATCATGGCCCAGATAAGCGTTATTAAAATTAAAGAAATATCAATAGCAGCTAATAAATTATTTTTTAATCCAAACTGTAAAGGCGTGAAGGCCAGATTAAAAAAAATGTTGAATATAAAAGGCAAGGCAACTATCCAGGTAATACGCTTTTGTGCTAATAAAACAAAGACTTGGCTGAAAGAAATAATAATTAAAAGATACAAGAAACTCCAAGCCGGGCCAAACAGCCAAGCTGGTGGTGCCCACGATGGTTTAATTAACTGCGAATACCAATTGTAAGTATTCATAATTTATAATATTTAAAGTAAAGAAATTAAAACTTAATTATACTATTGGCTATTAAAATCAAACCAGCCCCTAGAAGACACCCTGCCATTTTACCAACCGATGATTTTAACATAGTTCTTTCTTCTAGCACAGCTCTTAACCTGAGACGTTCTGCTGTGTGGCCCTCAAAAATACCAGCAATACCGTCAGTAACAGAATTGCCAACAACACCACCAATAATAGCCCCTGCCACACCGGCAAAGTGAGCACCAAAAATAGCAAAAATAGCTAAAATACCATTGTCAATGACACCAAAAATAATATCGGGTAAAATTTCTTTAATGTTAACTTTAAACGGTACTAAAGAAACAACACAAAGAATAGCCAACATAAGCATAGCCGGGCCAATCCAAAAAGTATTATTAACAACAAAAATACTGACCGTAGCAATAATAACACAGAGTATTAAAATATTAAGCACGGAAAACAAAAATTTTAGATTCATAAAATGTTGTTAATTGTTAACTGGATGCTTAGATATTTCGACTTGTTTAACGACAGCTTTCTCTGATTTATGAAAACCTAATAACAAAAATATAATCAGGCTGCCAAGAATAATCCCAAAAACATTTAAAAAATACACCAATAAAGATCTGCTAAACATTTCATATTGACCAGCTACAAAAGTTAGTCCCATAGCAGCTAATGGCGGTAAAAGTGTGACAGTAACAGCCACGCCAGGTAAAGCGTCGCTTAAGCCTTTTTTAGCCAAAGCATAACTAGCGGCCGCGCCAGCTACCACCGGCACTAAAAAAGTTGATAAATCAAAGGTATTAATTCTTTTAATAACATCAATACTTTCTATATTAACATTAGTAAACACGCCAATTAAAGCTGAGACGATAAAAGAAGCGATGGCAGAAAGAATAAAGACTAAAATAGATCTTAAAAAAACCTTGCTGTTCAGAATGGTAAGTGATAGGGAAATAAACAAAATTGGTGACAATAAGGGAGCAACCAACATACCCCCAATTAATAATGGCCAACTGTCCTTAATTAAACCGACAGAAACAATAAAAGTAGCTACGGCTAATAAAAAATAAAAGCCTGGTTGTATGGAAGAATGATTAACAACTGAAGTGCAGAGATCGTTTTTTTCTTCACCTGTAACCGAGAAGGAATAGTTTTGAGTAGAAGCACTAGAGCTAAATAATTGAGAGAAAATACTCATATACCAAAATAATTATAAGTTAGCTTTTTATATTTTACCTTGTCTTGAGTAAGCCGTCAAACTTTTTTATTTTTTTTAAAATTATTGTCATCAATAATTCTTTGATAAACTTTTTCGTAACCTGAAACCATTTTTTTAACACTAAAATACATTTCAACCCGTTTGCGGGTTTCTTCTCGACTAATTTTATCAATATTATTAATAGCTTCGACCATTTCGGCCACGCTCTTAACTACATAACCACTCTTAAACTCTTGAATAACCTCTGGGATAGCTCCGCTGTCCCAGCCAATCACCGGTGTACCACAAGACATAGCCTCAATCATGGCATAGCCAAAAACCTCCTCTACCTGGGTTGGAAATAAAAGTGCCTTGGCGTTTTGTAGCCAAGTAATTTTTTCTGCAGATCCCTGTTCGCCAATATATCTAACACTTGTACCATTAATGTGTTTTTCAATATGAGTTTGCCAATAACCTTCATTTTGATAAGTGCGTCCAGCAATAACCAATGTGACACCAGCTTGCTTGGCAGCTTCAATAGCCAAATGAGCCCCTTTATCTTCAGTAACTCGTCCTAGATATAAAAAATAATCTTTAGGCGTAGGATTAAAAGCAAACCTTTTTACATCCACACCATGATAAATATTAGCATACCAATTAAGCTCTGGCAGTTGTTTTCTCTGGGCCAAAGAAAAAGAAATATAAGGAATGTGTTTATGTTCCAACATAAACGTCTTAATATCATTATTAATAGGGCTGTGGACCGAAATAACAGTAGGCGTTTTAACTAGAGGCTGATAAAAAGAACTAAGCACACTAAAGTGGGAATGAATTAAGTCATATTTCTTAGCATTTTGATAACACTTAGAAATTAATAATTTTAAATAAAAACCTCGTTGTCTGTCCGATACCTCTGGTGAGCTTGTTAAGTCTAAAGGATAAACAGAATATAAGTTGGCTTTAGTTTGTGAATTGCCAGCACCATAAAGATCGACGCTATGGCCTCTAACAAATAGGCCGTCACACAAAGAACTAACATGGCTATAAATAGCATTAGTGGCTTTTGGAGAAACAGCATTTAAACAAGAGACTAATTGAGCTATTTTCATATCATTTAGTAATTAATTTATTAAATAGTGAGAAATATTGCCCAAACACTTTGTCGGTTTGATGTTTTTTAATTAAAGCTTTGGTTAATTTTGCAGGTAATGCTCTGCCCTTAATTTTAGCTAGCTGCTTAACGACTTTCTTGGTATTATTAAAATCGATAACCCAATCATCAGCACCATAGCGACAGTAATCATCCACAAAGCCAACGGTGGCCGAAATCGCTACCGGCGTTCCGCAAGCTACGGCTTCTAATAAAATAGTGGGAGAAACATCAAACTTGGAGGGAATAATAATTAAATCATTTTCTAAACAAAAATCTCTAATTTTTTCTTTTGATAAATGACCAATGACATTAATGTTTTGAGCGTAACTTTTTTTAAAAGCTAAAAACTTTTTAGTAGGTGGAATCTTGGTTACGGAATTAATTGACCAAGCTAGCTTATCGATTTTAATCTTCTTAGCTAAATCACCAACAGCTTGATGATTTTTAATCCTATCCCAACGAGCCACCACGCCTATATTAAAATACTCACTATTAAAATTAAAAGATTTTTTTGCTTTAATTTTTGATTGGTAGGCGGAAAAATCAACAGCCAAAGGAATGATTACCGTTTTATGCCCCCGGGGCCTAACTAATTTAGAAAAAGACTTATCAAAAATATTGCGACTAAAATTGTTTAAAAAAATTTCAGCAGAACTAAAGACAGCACTATCCATTCCCATTTGTTTCATGATTTTTAGACCTTCAGCAGAAAAAAAATCACTCCAAATATCTAATTCAACAGTCCAAATGCCAGCGTGTTGAATAACAATAGGTTTGCCAACTAAATGAGCGGATTCTAATAAAAGCCAATTACCTAAAGAAAAGCCATTTAAAAATACTATGTCTGGATCCAACTTTTTAATAAGCTTAACTAAAATGCTAATAGGCTCGGCTAAAACTAATCGAGGATCAGTTTTGGTCGTATTAGCATTAGTTAAGACTTTGGAAAATTTGGTCGGAATGTTTATTTGATACAAACTTCTCTTTCGGCGAGAGTCCTTAAGTCTTTGAAGTGAACAGACTTCCGTATCAACACTAAACTCCACTAAAATACCTTGCCAGTGATAAGAGCCTTTAAACTGTTTTAAATAATTATAAAATATCCGAGCAAAGTTAGCTGGCCCACCTTTAGCCGGTTGATTAAAATTTAAAACATTGGACTGATAATCATTGGTTAGTATTTTCATTATTTATTTTCCTAAAGCAATTTGCCATTGTTGCATTTCTGTTAAAAATCTTGGCTTGTTTTCTTTTTTTATAGCTCGGCCCGGTGGCTGAATCTCTAAAAGAGGATTTATTTTTACACCATTTTTTTCCATTTCATAATGTAGATGAGGGCCGGTGGACAGGCCGGTGGAACCAACATAACCGATAATATCTCCCTGTTTGACTTTGTTTCCTTGCTTAACGGCAAACTTAGACATGTGGCCATAATTTGTTTGATAAGTGCCGTTATGTCGAACTTTAACCATGTTACCATAAGAACCATTTCTGGAAGCCATAATAACCGTACCATCACCCACTGAACGAATTGGTGTACCGGACTTAGCAGCATAATCTACAGCTCGATGACCGGTGGATATATTAAAGGCTTCAATATATCTGGCGCCAGTAGTAAAGCCTGAAGAAATATAGCGAAAAGACACCGGAGCTTTTAAAAACATTTTTTGTACAGAATTACCATTTTCATCAAAGTAACCAACATTATCTTTATCTTCTTCGAAATAATAAACTTGATATTTTTGTCCAGCATTAACATACTCCCCAGCTAAAACTCTGCCAGGCATTTGATATTCGCCATTTAAATAGCGCTCTTCGTAAACAAACTTGAAGCCGTCATTAACTCGCGGATCCAAAGCAAAATCAATCGTCCATTGAAAAACATCAGCCAAAGCAATAATAGCTCGCTCATCAATATTATTTTTTAAGGCTGCCTCATACATAGAAGATTCTACCACCCCACCTTTGGTGACAATTTTTACTTCGTAGGGAATGGGGCGAATCTCAGCTGTTAATTCAGAGTTTTGATAAACAGCCAACTCATCTTCAGAATCTATTTTATAAACTAGTTGCTTAAATTGATCAGTATTTTTATCAAAAGTTATTTCAAGATTATGACCAACCTTAATTTTAACTAAATCATATTTATCTGTTGCGGTTTTATAAATCTGATTGGCTAAATCAGCGGAGATGCCGACGCCGGACATTAACTCGCCATAAGTAGAACCATTAACTATTTCGATTAATTCGACACGATCTAGTTCTGGTGGTTCAACTAGCTGTTGTTCTTTAGCAACGGTATCTCTTACAAAGTTGCCATCAAAAGAATTGTACTTAAAAAAGAAAAAGCCACTAATGGCTAAAACAAATATAATAAGAAATGAATATTTGAAAACTTTACTTGTAACCATTGCTTTAATTTAACCTTTTCATTATAACATAAAAACAGAAAAAAACAAGACAAGCTCTATTTTACTGTATGTTAATGTAACTAACGCTGAGTTAGTCCGTATTACTATATAGAAGGGATAAAGATATTTTGCGGTATACAAATGCGGGGCAAAGGACTTAGAGGGAGCCGCATATACACTAATCTCCTTCACACCAAGTTACAAAACTTGGTGCCCTTCTTTTTTGGACAAGTTATTTATAATTCACAAATTGAACTTAAAAATACTAACGTTGAAGAAGTTTATTAGGCTATTTTGTACAAGCAATTAATTTTATAAATCTATTTCGTATCTTTAATTGCAGTGCTTGCACTCTAAATCAACCTCTTTAATTTCCTGCTCAGAAACTATTTGAATCGTAGTATGATGAATGTTATATTTTTCTCTAACAAGTTTTATGACTAATACTAAAAGATTAATCCGACTAACTTTAAAGTTTTCCTCAATAATCAAGTGAGCACTTAAAAAACGATTCTCTGAACCAGTTTGCCAAATGTGTAAATCATCTATTTCTATTACTCCGGGAATAGCCACTAGACTAGCTTTAACATCACTAAAATTGATATCTTTAGGGACAGAGTCCAGCATCATATCAACAGCTTCAAACAAAATACTAAATATTTCTTTTAACAAAAAAATGGAAATTATTATTGAAGCAATCGAATCAAGCCAACTCCAGCCAGTAAAATAAATTATGGTGGCGCTAACCACGACGCCTAAAGAAAACAAGGCGTCTTGCATGGAATGAAGCCAAGCACTTTTTAAATTTAAATTTTTATTAATCCCCTCCTGCAATAAGTAGGTCGCCAAACCATTACCTAAAAGAGCAACGCCAGCAACAATCATCATCGTTAATCCTGAGACTGGTTCTGGTTTAAAGATACGGATGATCGCCTCAAACAAGACAAAACCAATAATAACTAGCAGTACGCCACCATTGACAAAAGCGATAATGACTTCAGCTCGTTTATAGCCATAAGTTTTCATTTCCGTTTGTGGTTTATCAACCAACTTTTCACCCCACAGACTCAAAATCATGGAACCGATGTCAGTAATGTTATGTAAAGCATCGGTAATCAGTGCAAAGCTTCTGGAAATAAGACCAAAGATAATTTCAAAAACAACGATAATTGTATTGATACCAATTGACCAAACAAGATTTTTTGAAGTGGCGTTATGTTCATGGTTATGTACTGGCATACATTGTTTAAGTTATCTTTTTATAAATTTACTAGGAAAATTACTAAAAATTGAGTATAATACAGACCGGTTAAAATAAATACCGTAGCCACACCATGTCTTAACCATTTTTCAACTTTCTGTATTGACTGAAAAACTCGGCTAACCATCTTCATACTATAGGCAATTAGAAAGGCAAAAATAATGACTGGCAATCCTGACCCCAAGGCAAATATAGCTGGTAGTAATAATCCACTAGCTGATTTAAGAATCAAAGGAATAAGCAAACCAAAAAATAAAACCCCACTATAAGGGCAAAAGGCAAAGGCAAATAACATACCTAAGGCCAAAGAACCCAAATAACCCTTATCAGACAACCAGAGTTTTATTTTTTCTACTTGACCACTCGTCTTTAAATTAATCTTAATAACATCAAACATTATTAGACCAATAATTATGAGTACAGGACCTAGAACTTTATCACCCCAACTTTGAAAAAGACTAGAAACTTTAAAAGACGATAAACCAAAGTAAATTAGCATTGCTAATAAAGTATAACTGATACCTCGACCAAGTGTATAAAATAGACCGGAAAAAATCGTGTATTTCGGATTTTTAATGTCTTTAGAAATAAAGGCCACGGCCGTGATATTAGTGGCTAGCGGGCAAGGGCTGATTGAAGTTAAAATACCCAAAAGAAACGCCGTTAATATCGGAAAATTATAATTATCAATTAAGCTGTTAATGAAATCCATACTATTTACCTATAAGATTGTTAATCTTATTCTTTAGATAACTCTTAAATTGATCGGGGTTAGAAGTTAGGCGCCACACAGTAGTATCTTCGTTGATATCATCTTGTCCGTTGATAATCTTGTTAATAAACAAGGCCGAGCCACTGGCCTGAAACTTTTGGGCTAAGGCTTTATTCTCTGGCAAGTCAATATTGACCTCTCTAAATTCAATCTTACCATCACGTAATTCTGGCTGATAATATTCGTAGATTGTCTCACCCGCTAATCTACCGATAGCAATACAAGTGCTACAGCGCTGCGTGGAATGAAAGAGAAAAACTTGCACTTTAGTTGTTGGTTTTTTTTCCGGCACCACCTCTGAAGCCTTTGTATTGACTGTTGCGGTTTGAGCAACCGGCTCTTCAGTCACAGATTTATTGATAATTAGCTCTTGATCAGCTACGGTTTCAACTTCTGACACAGCTTGAGGTGATTGAGTTCCTGTCAGCTGATTTTCACTTTTAGCAACAACTTGAGATTGATCATTATTCATAATAGTCAAGACGATGACAGCGATTAAGCCAACTATAGTGCCAATAATAACTTTCTTGTTCATAGTTTTATTGCAAAATTAAATTAAATAAATAGCCAGTTAAAATAATGCCCACGCCGACAACCGAGGCAAAAATAACTATCAGCTTTGTCCTCATAACTTTCTTTAAAATCATAAATTCTGGTAGTGACAAAGCTGTGACAGCCATCATAAAAGCTAAGGTAGTGCCCATGGCTACGCCTTTTTCGGTTAAGGCGCTAACTAAGGGAATAACTCCCGCGGCGTTAGAATAAAGTGGAATACCGATTAGAGTAGCTAGTGGGACAGCATACCATTTGTCAGCTCCTGCATACTGGACCAAAAAGTCAGCTGGTACATAGCCGTGAATCCAAGCCCCAATACCAACACCGATAATAATATATACCCAAACTTTTTTTACAATATCCAAAGCATAATTTTTCGAATAAACCAGTCGATCTTTATTAGTCATCTCAACAATCACAGCTGCATTATTAGCCTTGTTATGTTTCCAGACGAAATCAGCGACTAGAGACTCAACTTTCAAACGGCCAATAATAAGTCCTGACACGATGGCAATCAAGAGCCCACTAATGATATAAATTAAGGCGATTTTCCAGCCAAATAGACCGATTAGTAATACCAAGGCAACTTCATTAATCATCGGTGAAGCAACTAAAAAGGAAAATGTGACACCTAATGGAACGCCAACTTCCACAAAGCCCAAGAATAAAGGCACGGCCGAGCAAGAGCAAAAAGGTGTAATAATGCCCAACAATGAGGCTAAAACATGGCCAGTTAATTTATTCTTTTTAGCCAAAAAAAGACGAACTTTTTCTGGAGGTAAATAAGTACGAATAAATGACACCACAAAAATAATCACTAATAACAGAATAATGATTTTTAGAGTATCAAAAATAAAGAAGTTAACAGCACTAGCCAAAAGTGTTTCCGGAACAATTCCAAAAACAACGTATGTTAACCAGTCAGCTAATACCTGTAATGGATAAAACATATTTTAGCATTTACCACCACAAGAACAACAACTACCTGTTTCTTTAATTTCAGGTTTTCCGTTGTTTGTGATTAATAGCTCTTTAATTTTTTCACTTGAAGGCAACTGACCAACTAAGGCCACTTTGCCGTTAATAGTTAAAACCGGAGAAGACATTACGCCAAGCTCAATAATTTTTTGAATATCGGTGATATATTCTACTTCTATTTTTAAACCGAGCTCGGTAACCGCTTGTTTCGTTAACTCAAATAATTTTTTACAAGTCGGGCAACCAGAGCCCAAAACTTGAATCGAGGAAATTTGCTTATTCATAGTTTTTTAAGAAATTAGTTAGTGATAAATTATATTTTTTAAATACAGGTCGATTAATTGAATAATAATTACGTTTCCATTCTTGCCTTACTTTAATCAGGCCAAAATCGAGCAGCACTTTTAAATGGCTAGAAACCAAATTCTGAGCTAAATCTAGATTAGGATAGATTTCACAGACACAGAGTTCCCCGTCTTTAAGCAAACACAGAATTCTCAAGCGATTATCATCGCCGATAATCCTTAAAAATTTAGACAACTTAACGAATTCCTCGGTTAACTTCTTGTTTGTACAGCATTTTGCTTTCATAAAATTATATAATCAATTTATATTGATATGATATACCGATTACAAAATTTAGTCAAGCTTAAAATAACGAGCAAGGCTCGAGCCAAGCTAATTAAATAAAATTACTATTAGATTTAGTAAATTTATAGTCAAGAAGTTAGGACCATTTTGTCATAACAAAAATGAGCCTTTCAGCTCATTTTCATGTTAGATGCTCGGGATTGTAGAGGAAGTTAGAAGAAACCTAACCACAAGCTAAGCAGTCTTGGCTTTTTCTTTTTTGTTGAATTTATTGTGAAGATGTCTACTTTCAGCTCTCATTTTATAGGCAACATCTTCAACCGCTACTAATTTACTCTTACTTAAAACAGTTTTTATTGCCCTAGGAATATCATCAAAATAATTAAACATCTCATCGCATGATTTTATGCCTTTAACATCGTTAGCCTCAAGATGAACATTGCCACAAGTCCAAAAAGGAATAGAATCATTCTTTTTACCAACTTTGTTTGGCAAATCATTTGTAAAAAATCTCACGAAAACACCCACTGTTTTGTTGTCTTTTTTCATATTTTTTAAAATAAAGCTTTTGTTTAATTGTTTTTAGTTAATCTCTCTTTTCTTTAATTCAGGCTTACTATCCAAAGAGCCTATAAAATAAAAATTATGGTTTAGCATATCAGCCCAGCTTTCAAAATCAGAAAGTATGTTGTATATTTCATTTCCAATATCATATTCCGGGGTTTTAATCTTAATTGTATTAACGCCAAAAATATTAACAGCTTCTGATTTATCAATAACAAAACCATGATCTTTGTAGTCATATACTAATTTAAAGGCAATATCCGAAGGCTCACTGCCAAGAGTTTCTTTATGGCTGTTTAATAATTTTTCCGCATATTGTTCGGCGGATTTAGCAGCTCTTTCATAGTATCCAATTTGAATAGGCTCTATTGTTAATGACAAATATTGAGCGAACATTTGGCTCGATCCGGGTCGTTGTTGTACTAATTCGGCAATATGTTCAATGGAATTTTTTAAACCCAGTGCTGGCATTTTATTTATTTGTGGATCAATTGGTCCAAGTTCACTTAAATCACCCATATGAATTTCATCTGCGGCCGTTGCTAAAAGTGTCGCAGCTGACTTTGCATATCTTGGAACAACAACAACAAATTTACCATTAGACGAATCTCTGCATAATTTTCCTATTAAATATGCGGAACCTGGCTCGCCACCTCTAGAAAGAAGGATAAGAAGTAGTTTTTTATTTTTATTTTCCTCTTCTATGTTTGTAATTGCTTTATAAATACGATCTGAATCACTTTTCACCATTAATGTGTTATCAAAAAGAACTAAAATATTATATTCGTTAACAATGGCATTGCCCTCAACAGCTTGCTTTAAATATTTTGACAAAAGTTCAGCAAAATTATTCTTACTTTCTTCATTGCTTTTTTTGCCATAACCACTAATCATGGCTTTTACAACATCCTTGTAAATAACATGACCATTCTGCGGCGAATTATTCGCTTCATTAGCTTCAATAGTCTCACTATCATTATTAGAGATTTCTTCTGAGTTTGTTTGTTGCTCTTCCATATATTTTTATTTTAAAAAATTATTTTGGCACCGGCAAGCCTAATTTTTGTAATGGCAAATATTCAAAATAATAATAACAGCCACTAATTGAGATAATATAGTCCAATACATCTTTATACTCCGGCTTTTCAAACCATTTATTTAAAACATAAATATACTGGACTTCAACATTTAATTGAGCTAATAATTTTCTATACTGTTTAATTTTAAAATCGCAGGTTTGTAATTTTTCGTCAGTTGATCCGGCGACAGTTTGAAATTTTATTTCAATAATAAAAATAGTATTACTGATAATCACAAAAATTGCATCATCGGGCAATATTTTCTTAGAAATAAACTTTTTATAGTCAATTTCCTTTGTTTCTAGGTATCTATAAAGCTCGTGTTTCTTAAAGGTCATTGCCACTTTTTCTTTGTTGTAAAAAATATCATTTCCGTCAACATTATACCCTTTTTGTTTCTTGATTAAAGTTAAAAAATCCGCCTCTGCTTCAAAATGAAGTCCGGTTTTTGTATTGGCTCCGCCAATGCCACCTTTTATCATATAGTTTTGTTTAATTATTTTTATCCAAGTCTTTTAATCTCTTTATAGACAAGTCTAAATATTTTTTCTCTAAATCAACACCGATAAACTGCCTGTCATTCAAAAAAGAAGCCATGCCGGTCGTGCTTGAGCCGGTAAAGGGGTCTAAAACTATGTCGCCTTTATTGGTGCTAGCCATAACAATGCGCACCAATAAATCTATTGGTTTTTGTGTTGGATGTTTGCCAAATTTTTTTTCATCAGGTCTTGGCGTTCCCATAGCCCAAACACTCCGCATTTGTAAATTAGGCTTTTTCAAAAAATCTTCCGGCCAATTACCATTTTTCATTAAATCATAATTGAAAGTATGTTTGGTGTTGGTCGGCTTGTTGGTTTTGGGGTTAATCGGATCTTTTCTTGCCCAAATTAAAGTTTCATGGCTGGCGGTAAAGAAGCGACAGCTTAGATTCGGCGAAGCGTTTGGCTTAAACCACGCCACATCATTTAAAATATGAAATTTATTAACCAGCAAAGCAAAACCGCATTGATAAATTGAGTGATAAGTGCCGGAAATCCAAATCGTTCCGCCCGGCTTTAGCGCCTTATGGCAGGCTTTAATCCATTCAAGATGAAATTCAAAATCTTTTTTGAGGCCATTGCTAACATCCCAAGCCCCTTTATCTACGCTAACCCTTTTGCCGGCATGTAAGCTAAAACCGCCATTTGATAAAAAATAGGGTGGATCGGCAAAAATCATATCAATGGAATTTTCTTTGATTTCAGTATTTAAAAAGTCAATAGAATTTGCCAAATAAAGCGAAAAATCTTTTTGTTTAAAGTATGGTTTCATTTGTAATAAGCTAAAATATTTTATTGCCTTAATAATAACGCTTAAAAGTTCAGCCGTCAAACAAAGTTCCCAAGAATTACCAGCCTCTAGGTCAATGTTTATGGGCTTTTGAAAAGTTCACAAGAATATTACCCGGAACTTTTGGGAACATTGATTTGCTATACTCACATTACCCTAAAATCAGCGACAAAACAGGCTTAGATTAAGATAAATTTGTCCTTACCCCAAATCTTACCCGTAATTTAGGGTAATGCTGTTTTGTTAAGTTGATTAGGTTTAGATGTTTAACAAGTTTCAGTAAAAAAAGAGGCCTTTAAGCCAATGATTATAGGCTTTCTATTTCTTCCACCAAATCTTCAGTATAACTTTGCTGAAACTTGTTATGTTAGACTTGGTTAAGTTAGATGTTTGGTTATTTTCTTTAGTCCGCCTTGTGTCCGGCCAGATCGTTTTTTCGGCGGTTGTCCAACGCCGAAAAACGACTGGCCGGCCAAGCGGATAAAAAATAAAAAGTCCTTACTATCTTAACTTGATTATAGCCACACATCTAACGAAAATTTGCGGGGAACTCTCTTTTTTATTGACTCCTGTGAGTGCGAACATCAGCACAAACGGTATGAAATTTACCGACGAGCAGTTGGATAAATTCATCATTCTTTTTAAGCAAGAATTTGGCAAAACCATAGACCGCGCCGAAGCTCAACGACAGGCGGTTGCTCTAATAACTTTAGTCAAAAGAATATACAGGCCAATGACCGAAGAAGTTTTTGGGCAAGTGGTTGCCAAGATGATTGAATCCTAATAAAATAACCTTGCTCGCCCAGCTAACAAAAAAGCTGGGCGAGCAAGGAACTGCCATTTTTGTTTTTAAACTAATTATTATGACTAAAAATTCAGATTTAAAGTATTTTGTCTATGTCCGCAAGTCCACCGAGGGCGAAGAACGGCAGGCTTTATCCATAGACAGTCAAAAAGACAAAGCTTTGGAAGTTTTCGGCTCTTTGAATATTGTTGAAGTCTTGGAAGAAAGGCATTCGGCTTTTAAGCCATATAATCGGCCAGTCTTTGAGAATATGATAAAAAGAATTAAAGCTGGCGAGGCCAACGGCATTATCGCCTGGCATCCGGATAGATTAAGCCGAAACGAAATAGACGCTAGCACTATTAGCTATTTAGTCCGCACCGGCGTGATTCATGATTTAAAATTCGGCTCATATAATTTTGATAATAGCCCCGAGGGCATTATGATGTTGCAAATGGCTTTGAGCCAATCGCAATATTTTTCGTCAAAATTAGGCAAGGATGTCAAAAGAGGTTTAGAAAAGAAAGTGTCTTTGGGCTGGTTGCCTGGCCAAGCGCCCGAGGGCTATTTGAATGATATGCGGTTGGAAAAAGGCCAGCGGACAATTATTGTTGATAAAAAGAGGTTTGCCATGCTACGAATGGCTTTTGATTTGTATTTAACTGGGGTCTTTTCCGCCACCGAAGTTTTGACCAAATTAAACTATGAATGGTTTTACCGCACCAGAATCAGAAAAAGCAAAGGCAATACCTGGCTGTCGCGAAGCGCGTGGTACAAGATTTTAAATAGTCCGTTTTATGCTGGCATTATTACCTATAACGGCAAAGAATATCCGGGCAAGCATAAGGCTATGATTAGTTTGGATGAATTTAACCGCGTTCAAGAACTCTTAGGCCAGCACGGCTGTCATAAACGGCCATACAAGAACGATTTTGCCTTTGCAGGACTGTTTAGCTGTGGCGTCTGCGGTTGCGCCATTACAGCCGAGCATAAGGCGAAATACAACCAGAGCCAACAAGCGACTAAGGGCTATACTTACTACCATTGCACGCACAAGCGAAAACAGGCTAATTGTCATGAGGCTTCGGTTGAGGAAATAGAGCTAAACGAACAAATCAAAACTGATTTAAAACGCTTGGCTATGAATGAGAGATTTTTAAACTGGGCTTTGGAATATTTAGACACCCAAACAGATGTGGACAAGGCCAATAATCAAGTTATTAAAACCAGCCGAGAGACCGAGATTAAAGAATTAAACGAGCATATCTCAACTCTAACTATGATGAGGGCTAGGGATTTATTAGACGATAACGAATATTTAGACGAAAAAACCAAGTTAAAAAATTCCATTAACAAATTGGAATTACAAATCAAAGGAACTGGCAATCAAGGCAATATTGAATTAACCAAAGAGAAGTTTATTTTTTCCGCTTATGCTTTTAGAGATTATTTAGAAGCCGACAAAGCCGGCAAAAGAGAGATAGTATTTAGCCTTGGTCAGAACCGCCAAATAATTAACAAAAACCTAACAATTACGCCACATAACTGGTTAATGCCACTCTATGACAATGTAGAATTATTTAACACCGAATTGGCCAAGTTAGAACCGGCTTTGAGCCTTGTAAATACAACACAAAACCCGGGCTTAGCCTCGCTTCGTTCACGCTGGCTCGGGGACAAGGATTCGAACCTCGATAAACAGGTCCAGAACCTGTTGTCCTACCATTAGACGATCCCCGATAAAAAATTTCTACCCTACTACTTGTCCACCAAAGGTCTTAAGCATCTCATCCAAAATTGGATCATTGGCTGGCGAGGCTGTCGGCGCTAATACTACCGGCTCAACAACTTCTAAAATCTCCGGCGCTTCTTCCAAAACCGCTTCAATTAACATAGAGGTTTGACAAAGCCTACTTAAAACTTCTTCAGCAACGCTTTTGACTGCTACTTGAGCTAAACGCTCTTGATGAATCTTATGCTTCAAAGCTAAGATTAGTTTGTTACCTCTAACAGCTATCGGCCGAGACACTCCTAAAGAAAATGAAAGAGTTGCACTAGCCTGCTTGGAAGCTGAAATAAAATCTGACCATAGAGCCAAGATGCGGTTTAAATCAGGTAAGGCACCGGTCGATTCAAAAGGAACTACTCCGCCATTTGACGAGACAGACACACCTAGACTAGGAGGAACTGGTTGACAACTTTCAACGATAACAGTTTTAGTTTGGCTAGTCAAGATGGGTTCGCTAGTGGGTGAGACAGGTGTAGGCTTAGAAACACCCCCCTCAGAGAGCTCCACAATAGCCATTTCTAATGGTAATTGGCCAAAAATAGTGTCCTTAAAGGCCAAGCGCACCGGCATTAAAACTTGTAAAGCCTTAAGACACCAAGTGCTATTTATCTTCTCAGATACTATTAACATTTGAGTCGTTATTAATTCCCCCAAATCCACGCCTAGAGCTGGTAATAATTCTGGATTGATTTTTAATAACAGCATCTGTCTTAACAGCTCTATTAAATCGTTTAAAAAAGTTTTTAAATCATAGCCATCATCAACTAATAGATTAACTAAGCGAATAGCGTTACCACTATCGCGAATAGCCAGCATTTCAATTAATTGTATTGCTTGAGTCAAACTACTTCTAGGAATAACTAATTCTGCTTGTTCGACTGTAATGGTTAGTAACTGATCCTCTCTCTTGCGTTCAGCTAAAGCTAAGATTTGTCCTAAAACACTCTCAGCATCACGCATATGGCCACCAGAATAGCGAGCAATGGCTTCTAAAACACCTTTTTCCGCGGCGATACCTTCGGCATTTAAAATATAATCCAGCTTATGAACGATATCCATAACGCTGATTTTTTTAAAATCAAAACGTTGGCAACGAGAGATAATAGTTGATGGAATCTTGTGGACTTCGGTAGTGCATAAAACAAAAACTACAAAAGCTGGTGGTTCTTCCATAATCTTTAAGAGTGCGTTAAAAGCAGCCGAAGACAACATGTGGACTTCGTCAATAATAAAAACCTTATATTTCATGGTTGACGGTGAGACACGCGCACCGGCAATAATATTTTCTCGAACATTATCTACACCAGTGTGACTAGCGGCATCAATTTCAATAATATCTAAAGCGGCACCGCTAATAATCTCCAAACAATTTTGACAGTGGTTACAAGGCTCAGCACTATCTTCAGGACGATTTAAACAATTTAAGGATTTGGCCAAAACACGAGACAGAGTTGTTTTACCAACCGCTCTTGGACCACAAAACAAATAAGAATGTGCCAAACGACCACTCTTTAACTCATATTCCAGAGTGAGCTTAATATGATTTTGACCTACAACTTCCGAAAAAGATTGAGGTCGATATTTTCTGTATAAAGTCGCCATAAGTTTATCTTATCCGCCATTAGTGGTCTTGTCAAAGCCTATTAATTCTATTTCTACTTGTAAATCTATACCATAAGCTTGAAAAACATATTTACGAATATCTTTTAACAGATTATAGACATCCTCTGACTTGGCCTGACCAGTATTAACCACAAAATTAGCATGCTCAGAACTAACCTCTGCTCCACCGAATTGTTTGCCTTTGTAATTTAAGCTTTCAATCAGTAAGCCGGCGGCCACCTTGCCACCTCTAATTTTATCTGAGTATTTAGTTTTAAAGTCTTGGGCACTATCTGGTACTTCAGCAACAATAATGTTCTTAAAAACGCAACCAGCTGAAAAACCTTTCGGCATTTTAACGCTACGTTCTAAAATAATTTTTTTAGCTTCGGCTTGAAGTTTATTTGAATCCCCTGCTTCTAAAGTAAGCTCTGCTGACCAAATTAAAAATTGGCGGTCGTTTTTTATTCGACTATGACGATAACTAAAAGAACAATCAGCTTTAGACCAAATTTTAAAAGTTAAAGTTGTTAAATCTAAAACCTCTACGACTGTAACACTATCGCTAATATCGCTACCGTAAGCCCCAGCATTACCACGTATCGCTCCACCAATAGTTCCTGGAATACCAGCCCCCCAAGTTAAACCAGCTAAACCAGAACGAGCAGAAAATGCCACCGCTGAAGACAAAAAACAGCCAGCACCAAGATGTATCTTGCAGCCATCTACTTTTAATTCACGATTAATAGGTTTAATTACCAGACCAGAAAAACCAGCCTCAGAAATTAATAAATTACTCCCACCACCTAAAATAAAAATTGGCAAACTATGTTGCTTAGCCCAAGTAATTGCTTCTAACAAATGATCTTTATCGGCAACTTCTACAAAATAACGAGCTGGTCCGCCTAAACGAAAGGTAGTATGTTCCTTTAATAAGATATTTTTTTTAATATCCATAACTTTAGGCTAGTAATCTATCAGCCACACGAAAAACATCACCAGCCCCTAAAAGCAAAACAACTTCACCGACTTTTAGATTGGTGCGTAAATCAGCTTCAGCTGATTCTAAATTAGTTGCATAACGCACTGGTTTATCTGGATAGTTTTTTTGAATAGCTTGAACTAATTCCATTGACGATAAATTGCTTTTAGTCTCTCTAGCCGAAGCATAAATCTCTAAAACAATAACTTCATCGGCTTCGGCAAAACTGGAAGCAAAATCATCAAACAAAACTGTGGTACGAGTAAAGGTGTGTGGGTGAAACACAGCTATCAAATGACGCTTAGGTTCCATAGATTTTAAAGCGGCTATAACAGCCTTGATTTCGGTGGGGTGATGCGCATAGTCGTCATAAATTAAAGACCCGTGCCACTCCCCACGATATTCCAAACGACGAGTCGTGCCTAAGAAATCAGCCACTGCAGATCGAAGGTTGGTTAAATCTGGCTCAAATTGCCAAGCGGCAGCAATTACAGCTAAGGCATTATAGACATTATGTTTACCAATTAAATGAGCAGTGAACATACCTAAATCTTGCTCTTTCCACCAAACACGAAAATATTGCTGACCAGCAGCAACAGCAAGCTCTGTGGCTCTAAACTCATTGCCTTCGGTTAAACCAAAAGAAACTAGACGAGCTGGAGAATTCTTAACAATCTCCCCCACTTGAGCATCATCGCCATTGGCCACCAACCAACCTTTACTTGGCAAACGACGTGTAAAATCCGCAAAGGCCTTGGCATAACTAGCAAGATCAGGATAGAAATCAGGATGATCATAATCAATATTGTTTAAAATAGCACTTTTGGGTTCTAGGTATTGTAATTTGTTTTGATATTCATCAGCTTCGATAACTAGATATTCGCTAGCCCCAGGCAAACCGGCGCCATTAAACTGTGGCACACGAGCACCAACCATAACCGCTGGCCTAAAATCTAGTTTGTCCATTACAAAACCAAGCCAAGCGGTAGTTGTAGTCTTACCGTGACTACCACAAACGGCGATACCATGACGATAATTAAAAACTTTAGCTAAAGCTTCGGCATAAGACATAATTGGGACTTTACCAACCAAAGCAACTGCTAATTCTGGATTGTTTTTGTTATAAGCCGTGGAATAAATAATCAAATCAACATTACTTGGCACTCTTGTAGCATCAAAACCATTAAACACTGTGACGCCGGCACGAGCCAGCCCTAGGGCGGTCATAAAATCTTCGGCAACATCGCTACCTGAAACGGTGATTTTCAAACTAACTAAAAACTCAGCAAGCATTGCCATACCAACGCCTTTAACTCCAATCATATAGACAGTTTTTATGTTTGACCAATCCATCTTTTGAGACTATAATTAACAAAACAATTACAATGTAAATCCAGAATTTGACTGGAAGATATTTAAAAAAATTATGGAACTAAGTAATCGATATTATCGCGAATTAGTGTTTTGGGTGGGAATCTTAGCAACAGTTTCCTATCGTATCATTATTTTATTAAATCGTCTACCCCAACATATCTGGGCGGATGTAGCTTGGTACATCGGTACCATTGGCTTTGTGTGGTATTTTGCTCATCGTTATCGAATTGAAAATAAACGAGCCAAACTAATTGAAGACATCAATTTGATAGAAAAAATTCATAATTTAAAAACCTTAACTAAAACTGATTGCGAGGCACTGGAGTATACCTTATCTAGCCTGGGCTCCTCTAAGGCTTCTTGGAACTATATCGTTATTTTTATTACTTCTGCTTTAGCCCTCTTCGCTGATATTATTATTCGTTTTATAATCTAAACTAATAATTTTTTAATCTCATCCACTAGACCATTGTCTGAAGCTAATAAACGCTTGAGATTAGTGCCTAGTTTTTTACATTTTGTTTCATCGGCTACCAAATCTTTAATCAGAGCGACTAATAATTTGCCGTCCAAAGCGGACTGCTCCACCACCACACCAGCATTAGCTGACAAAATTGGCGTGGCGTTATCTATCTGATGACTATGAGGTAAGGGAATAATAATCGCCGGTTTAGCCCAAGCAGCCAGATCTAAAATAGAGCCCATACCGGCACGCGATACTACGACATCAGACGCTGCATAAGCCATAGCTAATACAGGTGGTTCCATTAAGCCATAACGATGATAATCACTGCTTTCGGCATCTACAGCCTGTTTGCCTCGACCAGTGATATGAATTACTTGACAACACTTATCTAAATCAGGCCAACCTTCAGCAAGCATGCTATTAATATCTGCCGCACCAGTACCACCACCCATTACTAAAATAATTGGACGGTCTGGTGATAATTGCAAATGGTGACAAGCTGATAATTTATCAGGATGTCCAAAATCACGAACCAGTGAACCTGTTTTTACAGCTTTTCTACCATAATCAGCCAGTGACTTACTCCAAACTACAGTAATTTTGTCAGCCACAGGGGCCATTAAAACATTAGCTAAGCCAGGACGAGCATCTAGCTGATGCAAAAGCACCCGTGATCCGCACAGTTTGGCTGCCCAAGCTGATGGCAAACTAATATAACTGCCCGCAGAAATAAACAGGTCTGGATGACGGCCAGCTAAATGATACCAACTTTGAAAAAATCCTAAAGCAATCAAAAATAGATCACGAAGATTACGCCAATCGCCGTAACGACGCCACTTACCACCACTAATACCGATATAAGCAATGCCGGCAGACTCTATAATGGCACGCTCTACTCCATGATGACTTCCTAACCACAACCAATCTGCTTCACTACGCAAAGTTTCGGCAACTGCTAAAAGAGGCATAACTGAACCGAGAGTGCCACCACCAGACAAAACTATTAAAGGTTTCTTCATATTATTTTTGACGACTAATATTTATCAAAATGCCGATTGAAGATAAAGAGGCAACCATAGCTGAACCACCATAGCTAATTAAAGGTAACGGTACTCCAGTCATAGGTAAAACACGCATAATACCCCCAATATTTAAAACCGCCTGTAAACAAATCCAACTTACTAAACCAACAGCTAAAGCTGAAGTAAAACGATCGTTTTGATTTTTGGCTATTAAATAAACTCTGTAAAAAAACCAAGCAAAAACAATGATTAAACCACTAGCAACTATTGCCCCCATTTCTTCGGTAATGATAGAAAAGATAAAATCATTTTGCACCTCTGGTAGATATAGAAATTTTTGACGACTTTCGCCAAAACCTCGACCAAACATACCACCACTACCAATAGCTATTAAGGATTGATTTAATTGATAACAAGACCTCAGTGGGCTATAATTAATTTCTAACAAACAACGAAAACGTTCTTGCTGATGAGTGCTGGTAGCGATTAAACTAGCAAAAACTACAACTCCTAGAAGAACAATACTTAAAAAATGTTTTACAGGTGCACCAGAAATAAAAAAGACAGTCATAGCGGCCATGGAAATTACAAACAAAGTGCCTACATCACGTTGTAAAACCATCAGTAGAGCCACCACCACATACATTATAAAAAAGGGGGCAATTTTGTGATTAATGTCTAACTTATCATCAGTTAAACGTCCAGCCAGGTAAGTGATAAAAGTGATTTTTAATAATTCTGATGGTTGTATTTGAAAACCTAAAAAATAAAACCAAGCTCGACTACCATTAACTTCTTTACCAAAAAATAGAACAGCTACTAAAAGTATGAGATTAAAAATTAAAATCGGATAAGCTAGTTTTTTTAAGCTTTTCAAAGGGATATTGGCAAAAAATAAGAGAAAACCTAAGCCGACCAAAATCCCAAAAGCTTGACGCTTAACATAGTGAAAACCATCTTGAAAGTCTTGAAAAGCGACAATAGAAGAAACACTGCTTAACATTAACAAACCAAACAGTAACAACACTGCCGGTAAAATAATCAGCCAGCGATCCGAGCCACTAAGCAACCATTTGGATAACCACTGTTTAAAGCGGACTCGAAAACGAACCATAGTTATTTAATTATTTTATCCAAGAGAAAGATGGCTAAACCAACAGCAGAACTGATGCCCGCCACTACCCAAAAACGCATGACTACTTTAGGTTCAGGCCAACCAATCGCTTCGAAATGATGATGAATCGGAGCTGACAAAAAAATTTTTTTACCATGACGTAGCTTTTTTGAAGTGAGTTGAATTAACACTGAGCAAGATTCAATCACAAAAACCAATCCAATGATTGGCAAAATTAAAGCGGTATCAGTCAACATAGCGATAACGCCCAGAGTGACACCCAAACTCATAGCGCCAGTATCCCCCATATAAAAACGGGCTGGGTTGATATTAAACCACAAGAAAGCTAAGAGAGCACCGACAACCACAGCACAAAAGGCCGCCAAATTATATTGACCAATCATAAAAGCAATAACCGAATAGGAAGAAAAACTAGTTAGTAAAACACCACCGGCCAAACCATCTAAACCATCGGTTTCATTTACAGAAAAACTAGTGGCCACAATTACAAAAATAAAAACTGGAATATACCACCAACCTAAATTAAAATTGCCTAAAAATGGGATGCCAAAGTCTTGACGATCTAATTTAATATAAAACCACCAAGCACCAATAGCGGCAATAGCGGTGTAGATCATTAAACGATGTTTAATATTTAAGCCACCGCCACCTTTTAAACCCTTACCTCTTACATCTAACCAATCATCAAATAAACCAACTAGAGCTGAAGCAACTAAGGCACCAAGAGGCAACCAAGTTTCGGCGCGACTTAAAAAATTAAAAGATTTGAGTGCTGGCCACCACATAGATAAAACATAAAAGAAAATAGCAAACAACAAAACAGTTACCCAAATTAAAACACCGCCCATAGTTGGCGTGCCCTTCTTAGCAGCGTGTAAAGCTGAAAAAATTGGGGTTTCTCCACTGTTTCTGATTTGTTTACCTAGACGATATTTATATAAAATTTTAGTCCAAACCGGAGTCCAGGCAATGGTAAAAATAAAAGCTAGTGTTGATAAAACTAGGAGACGAATGATTTCAAATTCCATATTACCGAACTAAATTAATATAATTAATAGACCAGATTGTAGTTATGGCTAATAACAAAAATAAATTAACCACAACTGCTCCACCGAGTAATAAGTGGGTACTGAGATCATCATACTTGCTGGCCCACCAACTTAACACGGTGTTCATAACAAAAACTATTAAACCGATGCCTGGCAACCAAAAAATTGTTGGCTTACTGGCGACCCAATCGATACCAAATAAAATATTATAATGAATGATTAACAAAGACTGTTCGGCTCGATAAAAAATCAGAATTGCTAACAACCAAATAATAAAATTTAGGCCACCCGAAAGCAATAAATGTGTTGTAACAGATCTAGTGGCCAAAAAATCCACCCAATCATTCTTGAGCCCAAAACGATGTGCAGACCAAGCACCAACAGTTTTGTTGAACCATTGTTTTATATTCATATTTAGATTTTGAGTCCTAATAAACCCCAAAATAAAATAAGCTATTTTCTTAGGACTACCTTTTCAATATACCAATAAAAGGATATTTTGTAAAATGAATTAATGTCTGCTATAATAAAGACATGATAAATAAAGCCGAAAAAGATAAAAATCCATCTAATCTTAGCCACGAACGCAGATTATTGACCAAAATTAAGGATTGGGCCAATATTGAACAAGCTGACACTATAGAACTGAAACTAGGTAAAAACACCTGGCTGATTAACTATCGCCAAAAAGGTCGTCTAGTTAGCCAACTAAGTTTGTCACAAGAAAACGGAAATAATCTAAAAATTTTATTAAAAAAGCCAATGTCTGGCTGGATATTTAAAAAAATAGGTAATAATTTTGTACTTAAAAATGTTTCACGTGGAACATTTAAAGACATAAATAACTGGTTTATCCACCCTTTGAATCAACAAGCACTTAATAAATCTAAACATCACGCTGAACAACCAAAGGGGTTATGGCTGATTAGTGGAGCTGACAAGGAACAGGCTGGATATTTAGCTGAAATGATTTTTAGACAATTTAATTTAGATAAGCATTACGCTGTTAGTATCGGGCAAAAGCTAGGAATTGGATTTGACTATACCGAGCTACCAAGTACCGCAGAACAAAGACAATATTATTATCGCCAGTTAAAACAAAATCGTCCAGATTTATTATATTTTGCTCACGAAGATTTAAATAGTGGCGTTGAATTATTGTCTGGAGCTGACAGCAGTTTAATTATTGTTTTTGTTAATAAACCAAATATATTAAGTGCTGTTAGCCACTTCGGCAAAACTGTGGGTTGGAATTCACAAGCAATCAAGCAACTTAAAAAAGCCATCCAGATTAATCATAGTCCAACTAACTGCCAGTACTGTAAACAAGCAATGCGACCAGACCCAGGATTACGAAGACAACTATCAGAACAACTTGGTTTAGCTGAGCAAATTTTAGATCAAATTAATTTTTATCAAAGTGAAGGTTGTGAACATTGTCAGTATTCCGGACAAGGCGAAACTTTACCAATTATTAGTTTAGCTGATTTTAGTGAAGTCTTAGAAACTTTAACCCCTGCTAACCTGCGAGAAATTATGAACAATCTATCGACAGCCACTTCAGCCGAAACGGTGTTAGCGGCAGCAGCCACTGGGCACCTCTCACCTGAACAGCTGGCAAAGCTACTAAAGGAAATATAAAAACAGTCTCCCAGTGTGAGACTGTTTTGTTTATATAAAATAATTTAACTTCTTACCCTTACATACTCTACAGCAGCCCAGCGACTATCACCATTTTTTGGCACTAAAATCGCTACCTCATCTCCAGTATTGCCTTTATAATAAGTAACACTAGCTGTTAATAAACGCCAATGGCGAACGCCGGCCACTGCCCAAAAATTACCAGCCTCATCCTCGGCTAAAACAGCGGTTACAGCTTTTCTTTCTATTGGCCTGACTTGTTTAAAAAGTAATCCACCATTAAGCGTAATAGTTAATTTTAAAATATCACCCTCAAGAAGCTTGGATTTAGAAGCGTAGTTTGGTGGTACATTATAAATAGTACCATTTGAGGCAATCATCTTTTCACCATTAAAAACACCCTCCACTATTGAGCCTTGGGGGCCAGCTTCTTTGGAGGCCAAGCTTAGATTGGGCATCGAGCCACCTAAAGAAAATAATAACTCTTTAGCTCGCCTAAGTTCATTTTCTATTAAACTAACAGATTTGCGTAAAGCGTTGATGGTGGCTAAGTAAGTAGGAGAAATTTCAGCTGGTTGCTCTTGAATAGGTGTAATTGGAGATGCAGAAGCTGCTTCAACTTCAGAATCCTTAGTTTTAATAAGCAAAGATTCTGAAATAGATAAATCATCCCCTAAAATGTTAGGAGATAAAATATTTTCAGTGGCTTCCGATAAAAGATCTGGATCGTTATCGGTTAACACGCTTGTTGCTGGGATACTAATTAATGCAGAGCCTTCATCAAGTGGCGGTAATAAATCTTGGGCTTCTGAAGCTGTTAATAGTTGATTGTCCATAAAATATTTTTATTTTTATTTTTCACACTTTTGAAAACAGTTAATAGATTCATAGCCAATAAGATTATGCTGTTCGCATTGTTTATAACACCGTGCTGGGGCTGTAATATTAATATAATCCCAAGAAGCGACACCAATGACGATAATAATCAAGAAAGCTAAGAAACTATAAATTTTTAAACGCGAGAGTGTCTCTAAATTTAACTCTTTTTCAGCTTGACTGGAAGTGTATGCAATTACCCTCTGTCGCTGACGCTGAATGTCGTTGATGGTATTTTGTAAACCCATATAAGATGTAAGCTAAAAATTGGCCAGACGTAATCGCACCTCGGCCTCTATTAATTGACGATCAACACCATATTTTAACCGACTCAATTCCTTAATACGACTAATTGTAGCAGGATTTGCCGTACCTGCCAATGGCCAAGTCGTCTTCATAGTAAAAGGCCGGGCATTCATATTGTTAATTAATAATCTTACAAAAGCGCTATACTTATCTACATTAACTAAATCAGTAGCATTAAACTCTGGTTTAAATAACTTCTCTAAAAACTCAGCATCCTCAGGACCAACTTTAAAAGCAATGGTAGTGCCAACATTACCAAAAACAGCGTCTTTAATACCCGCATCCCCCTTATTAACTAGTTGACCTATGTATTGGTGAGCAAGCGTGAGTCCTAAACCATACTTACGAGCTTCTGATAAAACTTGCTTAATGGAGTCGGTGGTAAAGTTTTGAAATTCATCGATATAAAGGTAAAAAGGTGAACGCTCAGCCGCCGTACTGTCAGCGCGTGACAAAGCAGACATTAATATTTTGCCAACAATAATCATACCTAAGAGATGACTATTTAACTCCCCAACTAAACCTTTTGGTAAACTGACTAATAATATTTTGCGTTCGTCCATAATATCACGCAAATTAAAAGATGATTTTGTTTGACCAATAATTGGGCGCATGATGTCGTTGGAAATAAAAGAAGTTAATTTGGAAGTGATATAAGGAACGACATTAGCCAAAGCAGCATCACCACCAGCGACCTGGGCTTCTTTAATCCAAAAATTAACTACCATAGCGTCATCACAAACCGCTAGTTTTTGTTGTCTAAAATCAGTATCAGACAAGACTCTGGGGATATCTAACAGCGTAGCTCCACTATTTGGATCAGACATAACAAGCAACATCGCATTGCGCATATACTGCTCAAAGATTGGTCCGCCAGTGCTTTTTAAATCGTATAGTTTATCAAAAATACTAATCATCTCATTGATCACAAAAGTTTTTTGCTCAGGATAACGATGATCAAATTCTAATAAGTTTAAAGATAGCGGTCGTTCTACATCAGCTGGCGCAAAAACAACCACATCATTAACCCGACTAGCCGGCACCCTAGCTAAAATATCATCAACTAAGTCGCCGTGTGGATCTAAAACACAAACGCCTTCACCGTTCATAATATCTTGAATAGCCATGTTAGCCATTAGTATCGACTTACCAGTACCAGATTTACCAACAATGTAAGTGTGACGCAGGCGATCGCTCTCACGAATACGAATATCACGTTTATCACCACGATAATCATTATAACCCAAAATTAAGCCATCGGATGGAATCTCAATTGGTGCGGCGGCCGTCTTTGATGGCAACCAAGCAAGATAAGGAGTGTCAATAGTAGATAACGGAAAATGAAATAAACTAGCTACTTCCTCGGTGTTTAAAATCATTTTTTGAGTTTCAATAAAACGCCGATGAATAAAATCTTTAATTATTTCTGATTCATGCTTTCTAATTGCCAAATTGATAAAACTATTGCCATATTCAAAATAATTAAACTGACCAAAAGAAGCTATAGCTTCAGATAAGTGGCGTTCAGCCCGTTCTATAGAATTACTACTGGTGACTAAACGCAGATTAACATCTAAACCTGCTTTAGCATTTTTTTCTTCTATACCCTTAATGGTTTGCTGTTCCATATCTGTAAGCTGGCGATGTACATCGGGCAAGCTCTGATTTTTCCCAAAAAAAGTATCACTAATGAAATTAAAAACGGCAAACCAACGATTATAACTTAAGGAATTTTTTAAATCTTGAGTTTTATAAGCCCGACGAACTACAGCTGTCAAACGACGATGCCACCATCTTTTGGCAGAACGCACCACTAATTGCATGGCCATGGATTCTTCTGGAGCCAACTTAGACATGACGCTGAAAATAGAATTCAAGCTATCAGCTTCGTCTTGACGATAAGTCTTAAGTGGCAAGGCAAAGTTGCGAGTAGTAAGCAAGTACCCAGCACTAACATACCCTCGAGAACTAAACATATTATAATCCTTAACTGGTGAAACTTCGGCATCTGGGAAATGAGCATGAATTTGTTTTTCTAAATATTCTCCAGCATAATCTGGCGTGATAATATAAAAATTAATAACCCCAGAAGCAGCCACAATTTCTAAAGAAAAGTGATCATTGCGGCCATTAAGCCAGGCTTTAAAACCACGCTGAGCACGTAAACCGCCAATGGCTGAAATAATAGTTTCGGCTTTAGCAACATTAGTATGCATTAATTCCTTGCCTTTTAAATCAAGATTACTGTCTTCTAATTCTTTAGGTAAACGAACAAGATAAATAGATTGTTGACTGTGTTGCTTGTTGTGCCTAGCCCTTAACCAAGCTCGCCAAATTAAAACTAAAATAAAAAATAAAAATAGCCAACCAAGGGTTATCAGCAAAGCTCCCAGAGCAGATTGCCCGCCCGGGAGTGGTGTTGATTCAAAGCCGATGGTATTATATGTCTCCATAAAGCTAACGCCTTAAAAAACGATCAACAATTTTATCTGTCTTAATTTTAGTTTCTTGTTCCAAAAAAAATTTATTAACTCCAGGTATAAGCTGTAGCCAGCCTCTAATTAAACCTGCTACTCGGCTAACTTTTAATTTTAAATCACTTAATAAATTATTAATATTCTGAGCAGTTTTTTCTCCCTCTACTTTAAAACGCTGTTGTTCTTGTGGTGGTAATTGAAAATATAAATCGCCCAAATCCTCTTCCAAAACATTTTCTATTTCTTTAATGCGAGCAGCTACTGGTGAAAGAGGCTTGGATGACTGAGTTGGATTCGTCTGAATAGTCACAGGAGCCGGTCTAGTAACCAATGGTTTAGCTTCGGGAATAGGGTAACTTTCGGCTGACCTTTCCACAGCCGACTCTAAACCACGTTCCGGAGAAGCTAAAACTTCATTTAAATTTTTATCAGTAGCATTATTCATAATTATATTATAAACCTTTTATATAAAAAACAAAAGGTCTAGAAAAAGTTTCGCACTTTTTAAATAGTGTGGTATAATTAAAAACAAGAAAATAATTTTTAATTAAATAACTAGCTATGCTCAATATTTTGTCTATAAATTAAAAACTGTCTTTGTTTATTTCTAAATTAAATATTGAAAATTATAAAATTTTACTTATCTTATGGCTAATTACGAAAAAATCAGTTCAAAAATAGAAAAAGTAGTTATTGATAATCCAGCCACAGCTAACTTGTTGGAGTGGATTAATATTATTGATGCTGGAAAAAAAGAAATAGCGTATTTAAGAAAGCTCTATGATTTTGATATTCAGCATCTACATTCATCCACTGCCACGGTTTTTTCTCAACGGCCGATGGTTTTGGACGAGGATCGCTATTTGTTTGTCATTTTGCATTTCCCTATTTTTCAGAATAATCGTATTGTGCCAGCCGAAATTGAATTTTTTATCGGTCATGGCTTTATGATTACTTTACATAATAATAATTTACCAACTATTAATGATTTTTTTAATCTATCAAAAAAATCTCCAGAGTCTCTAGATTGCTATCACGCTGATTCTTCGGCTATTCTTTTGGCTGAACTATTAGATCGCTTAATGAAAGATTGCTATCCCTTAATTGATACAAACTCTTTAGCAATAGAAAAAGCTCAAGAAGCTATTTTTGTAGGCAAACAAAAAGATGCTGTATCCATGATTTTAGATCTCAGACATAATATTATCAACATTCGTCGAATCATGCAGAATCACAAAAATATTTTAAAAACTTTTATTGGTGTTAAATCTTCTCTAGTGCCTCAAATGGAAATAAAAGAGCATTACAAAAGATTGGTAGAAAATTCAAAACGAATTTGGGAAATGCTGGAAAATCAAAAAGAAATGGTAGAAGTTATCAACAACACAAACGAAAGCTTACTAAACGACCGAATGGCAAATATTATGAAAACTTTAACCATCTTTTCGGTTATCGTCTTCCCTCTAACCCTACTAGCTGCCGTATTTGGCATGAATGCTAAATATATGCCTTTTGTGGACAATCCCTTTGGATTCTGGCAGATATTGGGCCTCATGACCTTACTGAGCATGCTGATGCTAATATTTTTCTATAAGAAAAAGTGGCTACAGTAAAATTGATACAAAAAAACCCTGAAACTAAAGTTTTAGGGTTTTTATAATTATTGTTTTATTAAGAAGCTAGCAAGCTAATGATGTATTGTATATTGTTATTAATTTCCCTTAGCTGTTTTCTTAGATTTTGAGTATCTAAAGATTGCACAAAGATAATTGAATAATCTAAGATTTTTTGAACTCTACACAAAACTTCTTGACCCACCTCTCCCAATAAATCCGAAGAAACCGTTTTAAGCGATTTTAAGGACATGGCTAAATTACCACGATAATGCCCAAGGTTACCCTCTGTAATGTTTCTATTACTATAATTAATAGCATAATCACAATAATTTATAAAAGCGGTCTTTGCGGAATCCGGAACTGTTAAAATATTCTCCATTAACACCTCTTAATTTATTTATAAAAGAACTTACCTGACAAACGACAATCTAAAAATATACTGTCAATTATATCTTTATATCATATTTTTAATAAACTGTCAATAGATTTAGGTAATGTGTACAGACATTAGCCATTTTTCAAGCAAACGATTGACATCATGCCAATTTTCTACTTTAACGGCTTCTTGTCGTTTAGAGGCAGCACCAGGGAAACCGTTTAAATACCAACATAGGTGTTTCCTAAACTCTAAAAAATTATCATTATCTACTTTAACTAAATCAGCGTGCTTTTTAATAATCTCAATACGCTCTGATATTTCTAAAACTGTTGTTTGCTGTTTAATTTGAGAAATAAGCCAAGGCGCACCTAAGATTCCCCGAGCCAAACCTAGGCCGTCAGCGCCAGTATTAACCAAAGTTTTTTGAGCATCTTTTGGAGTATTAATACCTCCGTTAGCTAAAATAATACCAGAAAAATGCTGACGAGCTTGTCTGATTACTTCGTAATCAATCTCCCCTGAAAAACCACCAGTTAAACTACGACCATGAATCATAACAGCAGAAATAGGCAAATCTGCTACAGCAATTAAAAAATCATTAGCGGTGACATTACCAGATGAACTGCGAATTTTAATAGAAACCGGCAAATCTGTATTATTAAGGACAGCTTTAATAACCGCCCTAGAACGATCTATATCTTGAAATAACTTAGCCCCTGAACCAGTTTTAATAACTTTAGACACTGGACAACCAAAATTAATATCGATTCCTTGCGGTTTACGGTACTCGGAGTAGTATTTACGAGCCCCTAATTCATTAGACAAGAGTTTAGTGGCTACGGCAAAGTGTTCTGGATTAGCCCCAAATAACTGCATCACTAAAGGTGGTTCTTTAATGCTAGATCGAAGCAATGCTAAGGTTTTAGCAGGATTATAAACTAAAGCTGTTGCATTAGCCATTTCACTATAAACTACATCTGCACCAAAATCTCCGCAAATTAAACGAAAAGACTGGTCAGTTATACCAGCCATAGGAGCTAAAGCGATAATTGGTTTTTTAAGTTTTTCCCAGAAGTTTTCAGTCATAGTTAGTCAATTAAAACACTAAAATGGCTATTTGTAAATAATAGACTTGCTATTGACCATAATCATATAAAGTGCTATACTACAATTTTGTTCTTTTTACTAAACATATTAAGGAGTGCTCGTGGATAATTATTTTTTCAACATCGTTGTTCCTGATGGAATTAAAAATTTAACGTCAATTATGGTAACTGACAAAAATAATAAGGTTTTAGCTAGATTTAAAAGAGGTCGAGCTGTTACATTAAAAGAAGATACTGTAATTAATGGCATAAACATTCCCAGAAATAAACAAGGATTCATTGAGGAAATTATTCCAAAAAAGGACACTAATTCATCCAAAATAAAATTAGATTTTGGATCGTTAATTAGCGACAAACCTATCGAACTAAGCTTAATTAAGCTTTGCCACTATATTGCGTTGTAAAAGTACTTTTTTAAGACCATTTTGACATAATGTTAAAATGGTCTTCTTTTATATAAATATCTTTATTTCAGTCTTATAGCAGAGTCTTTCCCACTATCTTCAATAATGTAGCCAAGTTTTTCTAGTTCATCGCGTAATCTATCAGATTCTGACCAGTTCTTGCCAGCACGAGCCTGAAGCCTGTTATTAAAAATGTTTAAAACATCGGCTGGCAAGTTTTCTTCTGTAATATTCCCCGCCTTTTCAAGAGACAGCCCTAAAACCTGATCAAAATCTAAAATAGTAGCTAGCTTATCAGCAGATGATAAATTAGATTTTAATAAATCATATAGCACAGCCAAGGCTTCTGGAGTGTTTAAATCATCACTTATAGCCGCTTTAAACTTAGCTTGCCAGTCAACAGAAATTTGCCCAAGTTCTGAACCTAAAACAGCGATTTGGCTTTTTAAAGACGCTAAACCGGTAGCTGAATTAGCTATGATAGCTTCAGAATACTCCATTGGCTTACGATAGTGAGTTTGTAAAGCGGCGAAACGATAAACTAAAGGTGATAAATCTTTTTTTATTAAAGCGTTGTCTAAAGTTAAAAAATTATCAGCCGACTTAGCCATTTTTTTACCGCCGGCGATATTCAAGAAAGCGCCATGCACCCAATAATTAAAAAACTTCTTACCAGTCGCCGATTCGGATTGAGCAATTTCATTGCTGTGATGAACATTGATATGATCAATACCTCCACAATGAATATCTAAATTATCACCCAAAAACTTTAAACTCATGGCTGAACATTCTAAGTGCCAGCCAGGAAACCCGACACCCCAGGGGCTAGGCCATTCCATTTGCCGTTTAACCCCCTCTGTGGAAAACTTCCAGAGAGCAAAATCGGTGGGCGATTTTTTCTCGACATTGGCTTCCACGCGCGCGCCTTCTTTTAAGTCATTTAAAGGCAGGTGCGACAACTTATTATAATCGGTTAATTTAGCGGTATCAAAATATAGACCATCGGAAATTTGATAAACAAAACCCTTGGCTTCCAATTCTTTAATTAAAGCAATTTGTTCGGGGATATTGTCTGTCGCTTTACACCAAATAGTTGGCTCTATGATGTTCAGAGCTTGTAAATCTTGCTTGAAAGCCCCCGTATAGAACTCAGCAATTTCTAAAGCGCTCTTGCCTTCACGAGTTGCACCCTTTTCCATTTTGTCTTCGCCATCATCGCCGTCGTCGGTTAAGTGTCCGACATCAGTGATATTCATAACATGCTTGGTTTTGTAGCCGTTATACGTTAAGACTCGTTTGAGTAAGTCTTCAAAAAGATAGGTGCGCAGATTACCCAAGTGCGCATAGTTATAAACAGTTGGCCCGCAGGTATACAAACCGACTTCGGAGCCGATGGGGTTAAAATCTTCTTTGGTTAGTGTGAGAGTATTAAAAAGTTTCATAATTTTTGGTTATGACTTTATGCTATCAAAGATGTGAGAAAAAGGCAATTTATGGTTTGGTGGCTTCAAAGAGAGCAGAAACTTCATCGGCAGACAAAGCACGGTTGTAAATGAGTGTATGATTAAGTGAGACGTTATAATAAGTTGGATTACCACCAGTTGCAGAGCTTGCATGGCCAAAATGTATCTGAACTTATCCAAGATGAAGATTACTTAGTCTTTTTTATTGGAGCCATCTGTCGGGTTCGGACCGACGACCTACGGTTTACAAAACCGTTGCTCTACCAGCTGAGCTAAGATGGCATGTGTGTTCCGCCAGGAGGCGGACGGGCTGACCATTTGCTTAAAAGTCCGCCAGCTGGCGGATCACCAACCGAGCTAAGGCGGCTAATTAAAAATCAAAATCTGATTATTAATTTAGTGCGTCGTACAGGATTTGAACCTGTGACCATTTGCTTAAAAGGCAACTGCTCTACCAACTGAGCTAACGACGCATAATAAAGATATTTGCTTAAAAGTCCGCCAGCTGGCGGATCACCAACTGAGCTAACGACTCTAATTGTTTTTATATTTTAACAAAAATTAGATTCCCTTTTCTCACCAATGAACACATCGGCTCGCCAAGGATGGCAATTACTTATGTGGGTCTTGGAAATAACAAGGTGTGGAAATAATGATTATTGTTATTTTACACTAAACACAAGGCAAACAACATTAAAATAGGCTCTGAATGCCTATGATGAAAATATCATAACATAAAACAAAAAAAACGCAAGAGTAATAAAAAAACACTACTTCCCTACTATTTCAAACATAAATCTGACCACAACATAAGCAGTAAAAATTAAGACTAGACCAGCTGTAGACCAAATTATCATATGAATGCTTTTTTGAACCTTAGCCTTATCTCCCATGGCCGTCATCCAATTAAACCCAGCATAAACAATTATTAATAAAGCAACAACCCCTAAAATAGATAATGAACCATTGATAATTCGCCCCATAACCACGGCCGGCCGGACTGTGTATAAAGCGTTTAATTTACCAATAGCCTCATACTGAAAACTAGTGTCACCAGTAACAGTTGGGCTAGCGGCCCTAGTTAAAACTGGTAATAACAATAAAACACAAACTAGAATAATTTTTTTCCACATATTATAAGATTGGCATTTTAGCGCCGATAACATCAAAGACAAACTTAACTATGACATAGCCCAAGAAAATAATAATCAATCCGATAGCTGACCAAATAATTAATCTTATGCCTTGAGTAATCTTATTTTTATCACCCATGGCCGTTAACCAGATCCAACCACCATACACCATAACAAGTAAGGCCACGGCACCAATGATATTAATTAAGGCGGTGACAACTCGACCAACCACAATAGGTATTTCAGTGGTGCCTAAAGGATTATCTAAAATTTTATAAAATTTACCAGAATTAGTGTCACCACTCACTGTCGGCAAAGCGTTTTGCCAAGAATTGGTTGGTAAAATTTCTTCATCTAAGATTTTATTTTCACAACCGTCACCACTGGCATTAAGCGTTTTATCTTTAAAAAAAACACTATTCCCAGCACTGCACAGTGCCAAACAACCATTTTCTGTAGCTACGGAGTGATAAGTTGTCACAAAATTAGATTCAAACATGGTAGTGCACTCACAGCAACTTGTAGTAGAATCTGAAATTATTTGACACTCCCCTTCGCCAGTTTTTTGATTAGTTACAGCCTCAGCATTAGTATCAAAGTTTTTAATATCCGCAAAATAAACAAAACCATAACATCTAGCTCGATCATAATCCCCAGCCTGATTTATTTTAGCTATTTTATTATAGTACAAACAGCAACCAACCTCTTCTTGGCAACAGCAACATTCAGGATTAGTAATTTCCCCTTTTTTGTTTTTATTACTAGCGTTGTCACAAAAACTTTCTTGACTAGCTTTTGCACAAGTAGCAATACCGCTACAGGTCCCTCCCCCAACCCAAGCGCAATCAGCCTTAACTGAGAACGGTAGGACTAATAAGGCACCGAAGATTAATAGCCATTTTAATGTCATATATTTGTTTTTTTTATTATAACAAAAAAAAGAATGATAAGCAATTATTTACTATCATTCCTTTGTAAAAGCCTATCAGGCTTAAAATTGACTCCGCTGAACCATTTTGACCAGCAGAATAATATCTAATATCAAAACCACCGTAATTAAAACCACGACAGCTATAATACCAACGACGCCGAGAATACTTGTAAACATTTTTACAACACTATCAGTAAATTTAGTAATTACAGCAATCGGGTGTCCGATGTCTCTATTTTTAAACATCAAGACAAAACTAGTAGCACTTAAAGCTTGGGCTTGAACCGTATAAATCGTGTTTCTCTGACCCAACTCTAAGCGTTCGCCTCGATTAACAATCATAGATCGATCACTGTCACCAATCATTCCATAACGAAATGGGATGTCAGCTAAAAGAACGAAGATCATATCGCCTGCTATCGGATATTGATAAATAGCATCGGCTTTCAAATTTTGGACATCTACAATGTTGTAGCCATCATCAATTAAGCTATCGATAGAGATGTTTAACTGATCGAGATCAGTTAAGGGTTTAATTGGAAGTACGGGGGTATTAAGTACTTTAAATAATAGAATAACCAGTAAAGTTAAAATCGGCAAACTGGCTAAAAGTAAGAATACTGAGCCACGACTAACGGTTGGTTGATTACTACAAGATGTTTGTCTAGAGTTTTTATTGATGGCTAATTTTTTAATTTTGTCATCAATTTTTTTTATAGCAATCTGATCTTGAAGATTACGACTCTCCATTTCTTTTAACTTTTTTTTATTAAAGTCTAAAGTTTTGTCATACTTGTTGTAATCAGCATTCCGCTTGGCAACATTATTTTCAAGATTTTTTTTAACTGCTGCTTGTAATTCTATTTCGCGCTCGTCATAATCATTAACAAGCACTGTTTTAGGATCGGCGTCTAGCCAATCTGGACATATTTCCATAAGAAACCTCTGTATGTATGTTTATTTATTTAATTTTTAAGTTACTATTCATAGTATAGCATATTTTGGTTAAAATGTCAAATATATCAGTGTTGACCCCGGAAATATGGTCTTTCCACACAAAGTGCCCAAGATTACCATGAGTCATAGCTCTTGGTGTAGTTTTTAATAGTGTACTTGCCAACAAGCAACATATAATCAAAATACTTAACACAAAGCCTTAAATTTTTTAAAACAAGTATAAAAAAACGACTTATTTTAAGCCGTTTTTATGGTTATAAAAATTAAAATTACTTAATTTTCTTCAAACAGGCACCGTGATAAGTAACACCTTCGACAGTTACTTTATCTGGATCGCCCGGAGCTACTAAACAAGAACAAGCTGGACAAGCCCGTTTTTTATCTAAAGCTATTTGCTCTGGCGTTTTTAAATGTTTAGTACTTCTTGGTCCGCCATTTTGACTACCGCTGCCCTGTCGTCTTGATGGATACATCTTTAAATCCCCCTTAATAATTTATAATAGAGCACAGAAACTTACTGTGCAATCCTTAACTAATTGATAAATTTTAACATCTTTAAAGTCTAAGAAATCAAAAACTTCGCTATATTTTTGAATTATTGCTTGAACTTTAGCTTTGTTTTTGTCGCCAGACATTACGATGCTAATTTGAAGAAGAGATTCTAAATAATTTTTAAAATCTAATGGGTTTTTTATTTTGGGATATGTATCCTTTAGAGCAAAGCCCTCTTCTCCAAGATAACCCTTAAGACAGTCCCAGTGGCATAAAACACCGTTAGCTCCAAAAACTAAATTTTTGCTAAATAAAACTCTATCTCCACAAACCGGACATAGTGCTGAGTCTAAAATTTTTTTACTAGTCATTAATGAACATCTCCGATTGTTAAAAAACTACTTTTCTTTTATATCATATTTAGCTAATAATGTCAATAGTAGTGCTAGCAAGTGTCTTAAGATAAATTTTTAGCTATTCGCCATGGTTTTGGCTAATAACCTGTTTTAATTTGGCCCAAGTTTTGGGATATAATTGACCATTAGGATCTTGCAGTAAATATTCCTCAGCCGCTTTTTGTGCCATAGTCATTAATTCTACATCAAAAAGACTAGCAATTTTTAATTCAGGGAAGCCCTTTTGCAGTGTGCCATAAACCTCACCGGGACCACGAAATTTTAAATCTTCTTTAGCTAAGTCAAAACCACTGGAAAATCTTTGTAAACATTCCAGCCGACGGCGAGAATTTTCCGCTAAGTCGTCAGCTAATAATAAGCAGAATGACTGCTGTTGACCACGACCAACCCGACCACGATATTGATGTAATTGGGCTAAACCAAAGCGATCGGCTGATTCAATTAACATCACTGTAGCATTAGGGACATCAATACCCACCTCCACCACCGCCGTAGCGACCAAAATCTGAATTGCACCAGAAGCAAAGTCGGCCATAATTTTTTCTTTGTCTTTACTTTTTAACTTGCCATGAAGAAGACCAACCCTCCAAGTTGGGAATAGTCGTTTTAATTTAGCCTCTTCACTCTTAGCTGCTTTAGCGTCACTAATTTCTGAATCTTCAATCAAAGGGCAGACAACAAAGGCTTGATGGCCGGCGGAAATTTCTTTAGCTAAAATATCGTAAGCACTTGGTCGTTCAGCTTCACTATAGAGCTTGGTTAAAACCTGCAGACGACCAATTGGTGATTGCTTGATAACCGACAAAGATAAATCCTGATACAAAACTAAGGCTAGAGTGCGTGGAATTGGCGTAGCCGTCATTGATAAAAGGTGGGGAGCACTATTACCCCCGTTCGAAACTGCTTTAGAAGCTAGGCGTTGACGCTGATTCACTCCAAAGCGATGTTGTTCATCAATTACCACTAAAGACAGATTCCGAAAGATTGTAGTATCTGTCAGAAGAGCTTGTGTGCCGATAATGATATCCGCTGTGGACGCAACCTTAGCGGTGCTGATTTTTTTGCTATCTGTGGCTTTAGATAACCGACGTTCGGCACTCACCGCCAAACCAATGGTTAAGTCTTTATCGCCTAAAAATTTAAGAAAGGTTTCGTAGTGTTGTCTAGCTAAAATTTCGGTAGGCACCATCATAACCGCCTGTTTACTATTTAAAGCAGTATTGTACATAGCGAGCATAGCAACTAAAGTTTTTCCTGAACCAACATCACCCTCTAGAAGACGGAGCATCGGCCGAGGCTTTTCGATATCTTGCAAAATCTCCCAAGCGGCAACTTTCTGTGCTGGAGTTAAAACAAAAGGCAGATTATCCACAAAAGTTTTAGTTTCAGCTCCATGAAATTGTAAAATTGGTGCCGTAAAACCAAAGGCTTCACGCCGACCAAGCTGTGATTCTAATTGTAAAATAAATAGTTCATTAAAACCAAGGCGACGCTTAGCTTGATTCAAAATATCGGGGTTGTCAGGAAAATGTATTTGTTTTAAGGCCTCGGTTAAAGGCATTAAACCGTATTCAAGTCTAAGCCAGTCTGGCAACCAATCGACTAGATTAACTACGGCAGGTAAAGCTTGTTTAATCAAAGAACGAAGTTGTTTTTGAGTCAGACCAAAAGTTAAATGATAATTAGGCACCAAGCCAATGGTGTGAACGCCACCAGAAACTGATAATTTTTCATAGACAGGAGACAATAAAAACGGACCAGCAAAATCTTCATCAACCTTACCAGACAAAGAAATATGATCACCGACTTTCAAGGTGGTAGCGATAAAAGGCTGATTAAACCAGATGGCTTTAATCAAACCACTATCGTCGGCAATTAAAGCTTCTGTCACATTAATTCGTCGGCCAGAAGTTTTTTTACTATTGATTAAATCTAGACGCCCAACAACATTAACACGACTACCAACCACTAAATCCGAGATTGGCGTAGTCTTAGAATAATCTTCATAGCGAAAAGGCAAATGCCACAATAAATCTTCGGCAGTAATTAGCCCTAAGTTTTTGAGTTTAGCAGTGGTGCTTTGACCAACTCGGCTTAAAGCACTGACAGGTAGTTTTAAATCCATAAAGATTATTATGACAAAGATTGCTTAAAAAAACAAAAAATGGACAATTTTGCCCATTCTTTATCATAATATGGTGCACTCGACAGGAATCGAACCTGTATCACCAGCTCCGCAAGCTAATGTCCTATCCGTTGAACGACGAGTGCTCAATAAGTTATTAAAGTTAAGGTTTTATACAACTTATAAAGTTTTTTTGGGTTACTTTACTAATTACTTAACTCCAACAATTTACAATAAGTAGCCTTATTTGTCAAATTTTAAATATTCTGGCTATAAAATCCGTATTAGGCTCGTCAGTACGCTCTAAATCTTCAGTCATATAGCGAGCCAAGAACTCTCTAGCTTGAATTGGATTAGCCCCCAGCATTGGAACAGTTAAACGTGGTCTTAGGCCATTTTTAAACTCAAAATACAAAGCTGAAAGTTTTTCATGTGGTTTGTGAAGAATGCAAAAATGTTTTAATTCATCATAATCATACAATCTATCTCCGATTATTACGCCCTCAGAGGCAATGGTAAACTCCAACATTTCTGGCTCTCTGAAAACATTGGTGATAAAAATAAAAATCACCAAGACAATCATAACAGCAAAAAGGTAATTGGGTTCGTTAAAAACCAGGTTTGGTGTGGCTAAAGATAGTAATAGCAAGCCACCAGTGATAACGCCAAAAATGATATACCAGCGTAAACCACGTTCATGTTGGTCATATGATGGTATTTCCCAGGTCATTAACTCCCTGCCCCAACGTGGTAACTCTATTTTATTATCATTTACCATATAATTGACATACTAGGCTTCTTTGCCTATACTAATTATAGTTAAAATTTATCAAAAAGGCAAATATTATTTTTTAATGACAATTTGATTTGGAAAGATACCAACTTTTAAATTGCTAGTTTATAATGGAGAGGTGCCAGAGTGGCCGAATGGGGCATCCTGCTAAGATGTTAGGCTTTAACGAGTCTCGAGGGTTCGAATCCCTCCCTCTCCGCAAATATAAAAAGCCGTCATTTATGACGGCTTTTTATATTTGTGGAGAGGAGCAGGCGAACTGCTTTGCCTGCGCGAGGGATTCGAAAAGCGGAACCATATTCCGCCAGCAGGCGGAATGGTGA